>JAESGS010000029.1_pt1 | contig 241282 bp, 203 predicted proteins | sample 9269761 | NCBI WGS metagenome assembly JAESGS01 (sample SAMN15741799, study PRJNA653493) | algae metagenome | isolation source: Cyanosarcina radialis HA8281-LM2 and co-occurring heterotrophs from damp... | place: USA: Makauwahi cave, Hawaii | collected 2011-01-06 | reverse complement strand
GGCAGAAGGACTGCATCACCAGGTCGGCGGAGAAGCCCAGGCACGCCAGGTCTTTCAGCTCGTCGCGGGTCATCGGGCCGGTGGTGTCCTGGGAACCGACGGTGGTCATCTTCGGTTCGCAGTAGGTCCCCGGACGCACGCCTTCGACGCCGCAGGCCTTGCCGACCATCTTCTGCGCCAGGGTGAAACCCTTGGTGCTGGCAGCAGGCTGGTCCGGCTTCTTGAACAGGTCGGAGGCGCCCAGGCCCAGTTCGGCACGCGCCTTCTCGGTCAGGCCGCGGCCGACGATCAGCGGGATACGGCCGCCAGCGCGGACTTCATCGAGCAGCACCGGAGTCTTCAGTTCGAAGGTGGTGATGACGTCGTCGGTGCCGTGCTTGCAGACCTTGCCAGCGTAGGGGTAGACGTCGATCACGTCGCCCATGTTGATGTTCGATACGTCGAACTCGATCGGCAGGGCGCCGGCGTCTTCCATGGTGTTGTAGAAGATCGGGGCGATCTTGGTGCCGAAGCAGAAGCCGCCAGCGCGCTTGTTCGGAACGTAGGGAATGTCGTCGCCGAAGAACCACAGCACCGAGTTGGTGGCGGACTTACGGGAAGAACCGGTACCGACCACGTCACCGACGTAGGCGACCGGGAAGCCTTTGGCCTTGATCTCTTCGATCTGCTTCAGCGGGCCGATGGCGCCTTGCTGCTGCGGCACGATGCCGTCGCGAGCCATTTTCAGCATGGCCAGGGCGTGCAGCGGGATGTCCGGGCGCGACCAGGCGTCCGGAGCCGGCGACAGGTCGTCGGTGTTGGTTTCGCCCGGCACCTTGAACACGGCCAGGCTGTATTTCTCGGCGATGGCCGGCTTGTTGGTGAACCACTCGCCATCGGCCCAGGACTGCAGCACGGCCTTGGCGTTGGCATTGCCGGCCTTGGCTTTCTCGGCGACGTCGTGGAAGGCGTCGAACATCAGCAGGGTGTGCTTGAGTTGCTCGGCGGCAACGGCGCCCAGGGCGGCGTCGTCCAGCAGCTCGACCATGGTGGCGATGTTGTAGCCGCCCTGCATGGTACCCAGCAGCTCGACGGCGCGTTGCTTGCTGATCAGCGGGGAAGTGGCTTCGCCCTTGGCCACGGCAGAGAGGAAACCGGCCTTGACGTAGGCGGCTTCATCGACGCCTGGCGGTACGCGGTTGGTGATCAGGTCTACGAGGAATTCTTCTTCGCCAGCCGGCGGGTTTTTCAGCAGCTCGACCAGGCCTGCGGTTTGTTCGGCGTTCAGCGGCTGGGGCACGATACCCTGAGCGGCACGCTCTGCTACGTGTTTGCGATAGGCTTCAAGCACAGTTATTACCCTCATCAGTGGTCCCAAAGGGTTGTCCGGGACGCGATCCAGATACCCATGAACCAGGCGCTTTTCGACTTTATGAGCCGATCAGCCGAGGTTTCATGAGTCTCTTGTAGAAGCTGCTTTCAAAGTTTTACGCCGGCAGGACGGGGTCTGATGAGGGCGGGCGCAGAGGCTCGGGGGGACTCCGAGTGACTGCGCCGCCATCGTACCTGCAGGATCGACTGTGCTCGTGACGCTTTGAAAACAGCTTCCAACGGACATTGGCGCCGTAAAAGGCGGGCCGATTCTAATGGAAAGCGCGGATAAAGTTAAGCCAAAGCCCTGGGCTTGGCGGGGGTGATCTTGCTTAGACAAAGGGCTAACATGCTCGGCCGTCCTGCTGTCTATATTGCTTCTCCATGTCCAATCAACGCATCAAGACGCCTTGCGTGGGTCTGTGCTCGACCGTTTACGGCGATGTGGTATGCCGCGGTTGCAAGCGTTTTCACCACGAGGTGATCAACTGGAACAGCTACGGCGACGAGGAAAAGCGCGCCGTCTGGCTGCGCCTGGAAGTGTTGCTGGTGCAGGTGATGACGGCCAAGGTCGAGGTGTTCGACGAGCAGCGCCTGCGCACCCAGCTGGAGCAGCGGCAGATCCGCTTCGTGCCGCAGCAGTCGCCCTATTGCTGGGCCTACCAGCTGATCGCACGCGGCGCGCGGGTGATCAACCAGCTCGATGCCTACGGCATGGCGCTGCTGCCCGAGTTCCGTGGCTGGGCCTTGCCGGAGCTGCGTGACGCCATCGACCGCGAGTTCTTCCTGCTCTCCGAGGCGCACTACGAGCGCTATATCGCGCCGAAATTCCTCCGCGAAGGCCTGGAACTGCGCGTGTGAGACCGGGTGGGTAGCCCGGATGCAATCCGCCAGCTCGTGCACGACGATCCACTGCCTGGCTTTTGTCCGGCGCACAAAAAATGCCGCTCGCATTTGCGAGCGGCATTTTTGTCTGGCTGGCGTTTATTTCAGCGTTGCGCCACCAGCTCTTCGAGGTGGGCGATGATCTCGTCCGGCTTGAGCACCAGCACGTCGCTTTCCAGCGAGTCGAGAATCACTTCGGCGGTATTGCCGATCAGGGCGCCGGACAGCCCGGTGCGTGCCACGGTGCCGATCACAGTGACCACGGCGCTGAGCTGGTGGGCGATCTGCGGGATCAGCACGTCGGCCGGGCCTTCGACTATGTGCAGGCGATCGTCGCCGATCTCGTATTCGGCCTGGAAGCTCCTGCACTGCTCGCGGTAGCGTGCCTCGATGGTTTCCTTGAGCTGGAAGGTCGGGTCGGCCGCCGACAGCATCGGCGTCGGGTGGGCGGTGATCACGTGCAGTTCGCCCTTGGCCAGGCCGGCGATGTCGTAGCCGTGGCTGATGATGCCGGCGTGCAGGGTGCGGTGCTCGCCGTCGGCATTGCCCACGTCCACCGCGGCGAGGATGGTGCCGCCGGTCCAGGGCTTGTCGGTCTTGACCATCAGCACCGGGCCTGGGCAGTAGCGCAACAGCTTCCAGTCGTCGGGGGTGAGGATGGCTTTCTTCAGTGGGTTGTCCGGCAGGTGCTGCTTGACTACCAGGCCGCAGCCTTCGGCCTGTTGCACGGCGATGATGGTCTGGTGCGGGCTGTCGTGCCAGGCCTGCTGGGCGGAGACGGCGAAACCTTCCTCGCTCAGGCTGCTGCTGAGGTCGTTGAGCCAGGCGCTGTGCTCGCCCTTCTTGTCGCACACCAGCAGGTGCAGGCGCGATTGGGTGACTCCGGCTATCAGTTTCGCGCGCTTGAGCGCGAGGCCCTCCGGGTGCTGCGGCTCCATTACCACCAGGATGCTGCGGATCGCTTGCATGGTCGTCTCCCTGAGAATGAGTGGCACTTATTCAACTATAGCGGTGCGCGGTTGACGGGCTTGTTGACCTGCGTCAACGGCGCGCTGGCCGTCTTGGCGCTCACTCGTATAATGGCCCGCCATTGCCAACCCCGCCAGCGTTCGAGAGCGCCCCCTGATGATGTCAATTGCCCAGCATATTCCGAGTAAAGGCGAGGAAAGCGCGTCGATCCTGCAGGAAATCCTCGAGTTTCTCGGCGGCGTCGCCACCCCGGCGGCCTGGCTGGACGAGGCCCTGCGCCAGCAGGAAATCCTCCTGCTCGACCACCGCAATCTGGAATACAAGGCGGCGCAGACGGCCCTGAGCCTGATGGGGCGCTACCTGACCAAGACCGAATTGACCGCGAGAATGTCGCGTTTGGCCCGTGAGGAGCTGGTGCACTTCGAGCAGGTGAGCAAGATCATCCGCGGCCGCGGCATCGAGGTTCGCCACGTTTCCGCTTCGCGCTACGCCGCCGGCCTGCGCGCGCTGCTGCGGGGCGGGGAAGTGGAGCGGCTGGTGGATGTGCTGGTGATCGGCGCCTTTATCGAGGCGCGCTCCTGCGAGCGCTTCGCCGCTCTGGTGCCGCGCCTGGATGCCGAACTGGCCAAGTTCTATGCCGGGCTGCTGGAGAGCGAAGGGCGCCACTATCGGGGCTATCTCAAGCTCGCCTACCTCTATGGCGACTCAGCCGACGTGGATGCGCGTATCGAAGTGGTGCGTGCGGTGGAGCAGGAGCTGATCACCTCGGCGGACGAGCAGTTCCGTTTCCATAGCGGTGTGCCGGCCTGAAAGCGGGCGGGAGAACGCGCACAAAATATGGAGGAGCGGCTTCAGCCGCGAAGTGATGGGCGCGTTCGCGGCTGAAGCGGAATGCCGCCCAGCCGCTCCTACAAGGTCGTATGGTTGTCGGGCGTCGTGGGCGTCAGCTCGAATGGCGCCTGGTTGAACCCCTCGTCATCGACCTGCAGCGCCCACCCCTGACGATCCCAGTCACCCAGCACGATGCGCCGCGCCGCTTGGCCGTTCACGTCCAGCTTATGTACCGCCGGCCTGTGGGTATGGCCATGGATCAGCGTGCGCACGCCGTGCGCGGCCATCACCTCCACCACCTCCGCAGGCGTGACGTCGACTATCTCGCTGGCTTTCATTCGCGTCTGCGCGCGGCTTTCGTTGCGCAGCTTGCGCGCCAGCTTCTGTCGGGTGCCCAGCGGCAGGTTGCGCAGGATCAGCAAGGACAGCGGGTTGCGCAGCCAGCGACGCAGCTTCATATAGCCGACATCCAGGGTGCACAGGCTGTCGCCGTGCATCAGCAGCACGCGCTCTCCGGCCATTTCGACCAGGCTGGGATCCTTCAGCAGGGTACAGCCGGCCTCGCGGCAGAAGCGCTGGCCGATGAGGAAGTCGCGGTTGCCGTGCATCAGGTAGATGCGCGTGCCGGCGTCGCTCAGTTCGCGCAGCGCGCGGGCGATTTCATGCTGGAAGGGCGTCATGCCATCGTCGCCGATCCAGACTTCGAAGAAGTCGCCGAGGATGTACAGCGCCTCGGCCTGGCGCGCGCGAGTGGCGAGAAAATGCAGAAACGCCCGGGTGATGTCCGGGCGTTGCTCTTCGAGATGCAGATCGGAGATCAGCAGGATCATCGACTTACTCGGCGACGACTTCGGCCTTCTCGATGATCACGTCGTCCACCGGCACGTCCTGGTGGCCGGCCTTCATGGTGGTGGCCACGGCCTTGATCTTCTCGACCACGTCCATGCCTTCGACCACTTCACCGAATACCGCGTAGCCCCAGCCTTGAACGGTCGGTGCGCTGTGGTTGAGGAAGCTGTTGTCGGCGACGTTGATGAAGAACTGCGCGCTGGCCGAATGCGGCTCCATGGTGCGGGCCATGGCGATGGTGCCGACCTTGTTGGCGACGCCGTTGTTGGCTTCGTTCTTGATCGGCGCGCGGGTCGGCTTCTGCTTCATGCCCGGCTCGAAACCGCCGCCTTGGATCATGAAGTTGCCGATCACGCGGTGGAAGATGGTGCCGTCGTAGTGGCCTTCCTTCACGTACTGTTCGAAGTTGGCCACGGTTTCCGGGGCCTTGTCGGCGAACAGCTTCAGGGTGATGACGCCGTGGTTGGTGTGCAGTTTGATCATGGGGGGACTCACTCTCGAATGGGGCAGGGCACCGAGCTCGGGCGGGCGCCGGAGCGGCCACTGCATTGCAGCTGTCAGGGGGTTGACGGGTTGGGTATGATACGAGCTTTGTTCCAGTCGGCCTACCCAGGGGGAATCTCTAAAAACTATCTGCGTTGCCATTGCTGCGTTAAAAACAGGCTCGGAATGCTCATTTACAACTCGTAAACTGCGCTTCCTCGCCTGTTTGACTCGCTGGCGCTCGCCCTTCGGGCCAGCCTTTGGCTGTTACTCCCGTTGGTCGTTGCGCCTTGCTCTGGCTGCCTCGCCTACGTTTTTAGAGGTTCCCCCCCTGCGCCGCGCCAGCATGATCTTAAGGACCCCATGAGCAAGCCCACCGTCGAAAAAGCCGCCAACTTCCTGCGCCCCATCGTCCAGGCCGATCTGGACAGCGGCAAGCACGCCAAGATCGTCACCCGCTTCCCGCCGGAGCCCAATGGCTACCTGCATATCGGTCATGCCAAGAGCATCTGTCTGAACTTCGGCCTGGCCCAGGAGTTCGGCGGCGAGTGCAACCTGCGCTTCGACGACACCAACCCGGCCAAGGAAGACCAGGAATACATCGATGCGATCAAGGCCGACGTCGAGTGGCTGGGCTTTTCGTGGGCCGGTAGCGAGCGCTACGCCTCCGACTACTTCGACCAGCTGCATGCCTGGGCCATCGAGCTGATCAAGGCCGGCAAGGCCTTCGTCTGCGACCTCAACGCCGACGAGATGCGCGCCTACCGCGGCAGCCTGACCGAGCCGGGCAAGAACAGCCCGTTCCGCGAGCGCTCGGTGGAGGAGAACCTCGACCTGTTCGCCCGCATGAAGGCCGGCGAGTTCGCCGACGGCGCCCGCTCGCTGCGCGCCAAGATCGACATGGCCTCGCCGAACATCAACCTGCGCGATCCGATCCTCTACCGCATCCGCCACGCCCATCACCACCAGACCGGCGACAAGTGGTGCATCTACCCCAGCTACGACTTCACCCACGGTCAGTCGGACGCCATCGAGGGCATCACCCACTCCATCTGCACCCTGGAGTTCGAGGACCATCGCCCGCTCTACGAGTGGTTCCTGGCCAACCTGTCGGTGCCGGCGCAGCCGCGCCAGTACGAATTCGCCCGGCTGAACCTGAACTACACCATCACCAGCAAGCGCAAGCTCAAGCAACTGGTCGATGAAGGCCATGTGCAGGGCTGGGACGATCCGCGCATGTCCACCTTGTCCGGCTACCGCCGCCGCGGCTACACCCCGTCCTCGATCCGCGCCTTCTGCGACATGATCGGCGTCAACCGCGCCGGCGGCGTGGTGGATATCGGCATGCTGGAGTTCGCCATCCGCGAGGACCTGGACGCCAACGCCGCGCGCGCCATGTGCGTGCTCAAGCCGCTCAAGGTCGTGATCACCAACTACCCGGAGGGCCAGGTCGAGAATCTGGAGCTGCCGCGCCATCCCAAGCAGGACATGGGCGTGCGCGTGCTGCCGTTCAGCCGCGAGCTCTATATCGACGCCAGCGACTTCGAGGAAACCCCGCCGGACGGCTTCAAGCGCCTGATCCCGGGCGGCGAGGTGCGCCTGCGTGGCAGCTATGTGATCCGCGCCGACGAGGCCGTGAAAGACGCCGCCGGCAACGTGATCGAGCTGCGCTGCAGCTATGACGAGAACACCCTGGGCAAGAACCCGGAAGGCCGCAAGGTCAAGGGTGTGATCCACTGGGTGCCGGCCGCCGAAAGCGTCGAGTGCGAAGTGCGCCTGTACGATCGCCTGTTCCGTTCGGCCAACCCGGAGAAGGCCGAGGAGGGCCAGACCTTCCTCGACAACATCAACCCGGATTCGCTGGTGGTGCTCAAGGGTTGCCGCGCCGAGCCGTCGCTGGCCCAGGCCGCGCCGGAAGAGCGTTTCCAGTTCGAGCGCGAAGGCTACTTCGTCGCCGACCTGAAGGACTCGCAGCCGGGCAAGCCGGTGTTCAACCGCACCGTGACCCTGCGCGATTCCTGGGGGCAGTAAATGGCGCTGAGCATTTACAACACCCTGAGCAAGACCAAGGACGCCTTCCAGCCGCTGGAAGGCAACAGCGTGCGTATGTATGTGTGCGGCATGACCGTCTACGACTTCTGCCATATCGGCCACGCCCGGGTCATGGTCGCCTTCGACGTGGTCACCCGCTGGCTGCGCCAGCGCGGCTACGACGTGACCTATGTGCGCAATATCACCGACATCGACGACAAGATCATCAAGCGCGCGCAGGAGAACGGCGAGCCGTTCGAGGCCCTGGTCGAGCGCATGATTGCCGCCATGCACGAGGACGAGGCGCGCTTGAGCGTGCTGCGCCCGGACATCGAGCCGCGTGCCACCGGCCATATCGCCGGCATGCACCAGATGATCCAGACCCTGATCGACAAGGGCTACGCCTACGCCCCGGGCAATGGCGACGTGTACTACCGCGTCGGCAAGTTCGAAGGCTACGGCAAGCTGTCCCGCCGCAAGATCGACGAGCTGAAGATTGGTGCGCGTATCGAAGTGGACGAGATCAAGCAGGACCCGCTGGACTTCGTCCTGTGGAAGGGCGCCAAGCCGGGCGAGCCGAGCTGGGAGTCGCCCTGGGGCAAGGGCCGCCCGGGCTGGCACATCGAGTGTTCGGTGATGTCCACCTGCTGCCTGGGCGAGACCTTCGACATCCACGGCGGCGGCCCGGACCTGGTGTTCCCGCACCACGAGAACGAGATCGCGCAGAGCGAGGCGGCCACCGGCAAGCTCTACGCCAAGGCCTGGATGCACGCCGGCGCGGTGCGCGTGGACGGCGAGAAAATGTCCAAGAGCCTGGGCAACTTCTTCACCATCCGCGAGGTGCTGGAGAAGTACCACCCGGAGGTGGTGCGCTACCTGCTGGTGTCCAGCCACTACCGCAGCCCGATCAACTATTCCGAAGACAGCCTCAAGGAAGCCAAGGGCGCCCTGGAGCGCTTCTACAACGGCCTGAAGGGGCTGCCGGAAGTGGCACCTGCCGGCGGCGAGGAATTCCTTGAGCGTTTCGGTGCAGCGATGGACGACGACTTCAACTCGCCGGAAGCCTGCGCCGTGCTGTTCGAGATGATTCGCGAGGTCAACCGCCTGCGCGAGACCGACGTGCAGGCCGCCGCCGGCCTGGCCGCCCAGCTCAAGCAGTTGGCCTCCGTGCTCGGCGTGCTGCAGCTGGAGCCGGATGCCTTCCTCCAGGCCGGCGCCGCCGGCAAGGTCGACGCCGCCGAAGTCGAAGCCCTGATCGCCGCGCGCCTGCAGGCTCGCGCCGACAAGAACTGGGCCGAGAGCGACCGCATCCGCGACCAGCTCACCGCCATGGGCGTGGTGCTGGAAGACAGCAAGGGCGGCACCAGCTGGCGCCTGGCCGAATAGCAGATTGTTCGGGTAGCACGACAAGGGCCGCTTTCGAGCGGCCCTTGTCGTTTATGCCAGCGCCGCGCGCCGGCCGCGTTCCAGGTCGACGCTGGCCAGGATCAGCAGGCCGATGACGAAGTAGCTGCCGGTGATCAGCATCGCCAGGCGATGGTCGCCGCCCGACAGCCAGCTGGTCAGGCCGTAGGTCATGGGGCCGAGGATGGACGCCAGCTTGACCGCCTGACCCCACAGGCCGAAGAACTCCGCCAGGCGTGTGGTCGGTGCCAGCAGGCCGACTATGGCGCGCCCGGCCGACTGGCTGGCACCCATGCACAGGCCGGCGAGGTTGGCGGCCAGCCAGAACAGCCCCGGCCCCTGGGCCGCCCAGACCAGGCCGATCATGGCGATCCAGCCCAGCAGGGTAAGGCTCAGGGTGGCGCGGTGGCCGATACGGTCCTGCAGCCAGCCGAACAGCACCGCGCCGATGGCGGCAGTGACGTTCACCGCGAAGATCAGTAGCAGGGTGTCCTGGGTGCTGAAGCCCATGACCTGCTCGGCATAGATGGCGGCCAGGGTGATCACCGCCGAGATGCCGGCCTGGTAGCACACGGTGCACAGCAAAAAACGCAGCAGGTCGCGGTAGCGCCCGGCCTCGCCCAGGGTCTGGGCGAGGCGTGCCCAGGCCGCCCGTGCGCCGGTGGCGGCGCCCAGCTGCGGCCGGCTGCGCTCGCGCAGGAAGAGAAAGGTGGGCGTGCAGGCGATGGCGAACAACACCGCGGTGATCAGCATGCAGGCCGGCACGAACTGCTCGGCACTTTGGCCCTGTGCCTGGGCCCAGGTCACGTAGCCCAGGCAGGCGCCCAGGCTGACCAGCCCGCCGATATAGCCGAAGCCCCAGCCCCAGCCCGAGACCCGGCCCAACGCCCCGCGTCGGGCCAGTTCGGGGAGGAAGGCGGCGATCAGGTTCTCGCCGGTGCCGAAGCAGAAGTTCGATAGCACGATAAAGATCAGCGCCACGACCAGCGTGTCCGGCCCGGCCAGTGCCAGCCCCGCGGTAAACAGGATGCAGCCGAGGGCGCTGACCAGCAGCAGGCGCTTCTTGCAGGCGAGGGCGTCGGCATAGGCGCCGAGCAGCGGCGCGCTGAGGATGATCAGGGCATAGGACAGGGCGATCGCGCTGGTCCAGGCCAGGGTGCCCCAGGCCTGGCCGCCGGCCACCACGGCGACGAAGTAGGCGTTGAACACCGCGGTGATCACCACCGTGGTGTAGCCGGAGTTGGCGAAGTCGAACATCGCCCAGGCCCAGACTTCTCGGCGGCGTACGCCGGGGGCGAGACTGCTTGGCATGCGGCTCTCTCTTTCATCGCGTTGGTAGCTGCAAGCCTAGCCGGGGGCGGTCGTCTCGTCAGGCGGGACGCCCATCTTGCCTGTTGGGCGCATAATGGCCACTGACCTACACAACCTGTGAGGGTCGCCGATGTCTCGTCCGCCACCGTCAACCAAGGCCGCGCCGGGTTGCGAAAGGGATGTGGAGCGCCTGCTGGAGATCGTGCGGCGCACCGTCAGCGAGTTGCGCCCGCAGGCCGCGACTGCGCTGCAACCGGGCCTGGACAGCGTGCTGGATCGCGATCTGGGCCTGGATAGCCTGGCCCGCGCCGAGTTGTGGGCGCGCATCGAGCAGGAATTCGGCGTGCGCCTGCCGGATAGCCTGTTCGCCAATGCCGAGACCCCCGCCGACCTGCTGCGGGCGCTGCAGGGGCGCACTGCGCCGGCGGCCGCCGCGTCGCCCGTCGCCCAGCCCGACACCGAGGCGGACACCGCCCAGGTGCCGACGACGGCGCAGACCCTGATGCAGGTGCTGGAGTGGCACGCGCGCCGCCACCCGCAACGCACCCACGTGCACCTGCTGGGCGAGGGCGACGAGCAAGAGGACATCAGCTACGGCGCTCTGCACCGCGGCGCCCAGGCGGTGGCCGCCGGCCTGCAGCTCGGCGGCCTGCGGCCGGGACAGGCGGTGGCGCTGATGCTGCCCACCGGGCGCGACTTTCTCTACGCCTTCTTCGGCATCCTGCTGGCCGGCGGGGTGCCCGTGCCCATCTATCCGCCCCTGCGCCTGTCGCAGATCGAGGAGCACCTGCGCCGCCAGGTCGGCATCCTCACCAACGCCGAGGCGCGGCTGCTGATCACGGTGAGCGAGGCGCGCCTGCTGGCCCGCCTGCTGCGCCCGCAGGTGCCGAGCCTGCGGCGTATCGCCAGCGTCGCCGAGCTGGCCGGCGAAGGCGGTGGCTGCGTCACGCCGGCCAGGGGCGCGCAGGACCTCGCCTTCCTGCAGTACACCTCGGGCAGCACCGGCCAGCCCAAGGGGGTGATGGTCAGCCACGCCAACCTGCTGGCCAACCTGCGCGCCATGGGCCAGGCCCTGCAGGTGGGGCCGCAGGATGTGTTCGTCAGCTGGCTGCCGATGTACCACGACATGGGCCTGATCGGCGCCTGGCTGGGCAGCCTGTACCACGGCGTGCGCCTGGCGCTGATGTCGCCGCTGGCCTTCCTTGCCCGCCCGGCGCGCTGGCTGTGGACCATCCATCGCTTGCGCGGCACGCTGTCGGCGGCGCCCAACTTCGCCTACGAACTGTGCCTGAGCAAGTTGCCCGAGGCCGAGCTGGAGGGCCTCGACCTGAGCTGCTGGCGTCTGGCCTGCAACGGCGCCGAGCCGGTCAACCCGGACACCCTGCGGCGCTTCGCCGAGCGTTTTGCCCGCTACGGCCTGGCCCCGGCCGCGCAGACCCCGGTCTACGGCCTGGCCGAGGCGACCCTGGGCGTGGCCTTTCCGCCGCTGGGCCGCGGGCTGCTGGTCGACCGGGTGCAGCGCGAGGCGTTCCAGCGCCGCGGCGAGGCGCGACCGGCGGGCGTGGAGGATGACTCGGTGCTGCGTTTCGTCGCCTGCGGCCGGCCGTTGCCGGGGCACCGCATCCGCATCGTCGACGAGCGCGGCGTCGAGCTGCCCGAGCGCCGCGAAGGGCACCTGCAGTTCAGCGGCCCGTCCACCAGCGCCGGTTACTTGCGCAACCCGGAGGAAACCCGCCGGGTCCTGCGCGACGGCTGGATGGACTCGCTCGACCTGGCCTACATGGCCGGCGGCGAGGTCTACCTGACCGGGCGCGCCAAGGACCTGATCATCCGCGCCGGGCGCAACATCTACCCCTACGATCTGGAAACCGCGGTGGGCAACCTGGCGGGGCTGCGCAAGGGCTGCGTCGCGGTGTTCGGCAGCCAGGATCCGGCCAGCGGCACGGAGCGCCTGGTGGTGCTGGCGGAAACCCTGGAGCAGGAGGCCGGGCGGCGTCGGCAACTGCAGCAGGAGGTCAGCCGCGTGGTGCTCGAGTTGGCCGGCGTGCCGCCCGATGCCATAGTCCTGGCGCCGCCGCACAGCGTGCTGAAGACCTCCAGCGGCAAGATCCGCCGCGCCGCCTGCCGCGAGGCCTTCGAGCGCGGCGACATAGGCCGGCCGCGCCTGGCGGTCTGGCGGCAACTGCTGCGGCTGCTCGGCCAGAGCCTGCGCGGACAACTGCGGCGCACCTGGCGCGGTGCCGGCGCGTGGCTCTATGGCCTGTACTGCTGGCTGCTGTTCGCGTTGCTGGCGGCACCGACCTGGCTCGGCGTGGCCCTGCTGCCGCGGCGGCGCTGGTGTCGCTTGTGGGCGCGGGCCGGGGCGCGCCTGTACCTTGCGCTGTCCGGCCTGTCGCCGGCGGTCGACGGGCTGCAGCGGCTGTCCGCCGGCACGGTGCAGTTGCTGGCCGCCAACCATGCCAGTTACCTGGACGGCCTGCTGCTCTGCGCCGTGCTGCCGCCGCAGTTCGCCTTCGTCGCCAAGCGCGAGCTGGCCGGGCAGCGCATCGCCGGGCGTTTCCTGCGCCGGCTCGGCGCCCATTTCGTCGAGCGCGTCGACCCGCGCGGTGGCACCGCCGATGCCGAGGCGCTGCTGGCGGCGCTGGCGGCAGGCGAGTCGCTGGTGATCTTTCCCGAGGGCACCTTCGGCCCCGAGCCGGGGTTGCGGCCGTTGCGCATGGGCGCCTTCGTCCTGGCCGCGCGCAGCGGCGCCGAGTTGCTGCCGTTGGCTATCGGCGGCACGCGCGAGTGGCTGCGCGACGGTCACTGGCTGCCGCGTCGGAACCCGCTGCGGGTCGAGTTCTGCGCGCCGCTGAGGGCGCAGCAGAACAGCTGGCTGGAGGCGATCCGCCTGCGCGACGCGACCCGGGCGGCGCTGTTGCAGCAGTTGGAGGAGGGCGAGCGGGATTCGCGTTACGGTTAACCCGCCCCGCGTGTACGGATGGGCGGGATCTGGCTTATGGTTGAGCCAGACCCCGCCTGCGAGTCGACCGCCCATGCGCATCCCGTTGCTGTTCGTCGTGCTGCTGCTCGGCTGCGCCAATGCGCCCGAGCCTCCCCAGGCGCCGCCGGATTGCGCCCCGCGCAGGGCGGTGCAGGTGGTCGACCACGGCCTGCACGCCGGCCTGCTGCTGCCGGCGGCCGACCTGCTGCAGCGCCTGCCGGGCCTGGCCGAGGACTTCCCTGGCACGGGTTTTATCGAGCTGGGCTGGGGCGACGAGGGCTTCTACCGCAACCCGGATGCCGGTTTCGCTCAGGGCGTGCAGGCGCTGTTCTGGTCGGGCGACAGCGTGCTGCACCTGGTGCAGCTGCCCGCGCGGCCGACTGGCGGGCAGATGACTCTGGCGCTGGACGAGGCGGGCTACCAGCGCCTGCTGGACTACCTGCTGGCCGGCTTCGCCCTGGATGCCGAAGGCCGGCCGCAAGCGCTCGGCCCCGGCCTGTACGGGCACAGTCGCTTCTACCGGGCCAACGGCCGCTACTCGCTGCTCAATACCTGCAACAGCTGGGTCGCCGAGGCGCTGGCGGCGGCCGGGCTGCCGCTCGGCGAGGGCTCGCCGCTGACCGCATCCGGGCTGATGAGGCAACTGCGGCGCCCGGCGCTGGCGGGTTTCATCTGCCAAGCGCCGTGACCGCGCCAGCCTGCAGTCGGCGCCTGCCCGGATTGCATCCGGGCTGCAGTGTCATTCAGCGCGGCAGCGCCTCGAGTATCTGCAGGGCCACCCGCACCCGCTCGGCGTTGGGGTAGTTGCGGTTGGCCAGCAGCACCAGGCCGATGTCCCGTGCCGGCAGCAGCAGGACATAGGCGCCGAAGCCGTTGGTCGAGCCGGTCTTGTTCAGCAGCAGGTCGCCTGTGGCGGGTATGGGCGCGTCGAAGCGCTCGATGGCCTGTGGCTGCAGCGCCATGTCCGCGGAGTTGCCGGCCTGCAGGCGCGCCAGGTCGATGGGGTAGGCGTAGCGCTCCCAGCCCAGGCCCTGGCTCATGTCGCCGACCCGGTAATAGCCGGTCTGGGTCATCGCCACGGCGCGCGGCCAGGGCTCGGGTAGCGCCTCGGGGTGCAGGTTGGCCTCGACGAAACGCAGCAGATCCGCCGCGCTGGCTTTTACCCCATAGGCCTCGGCGTCCAGCATGCCGGGGTTGACCCGCACCGGCTGATCCGCCTTGTCGTAGCCCTGGGCGTAGGCGGGCAGGCGCGATGGCGGTACCTGGATATAACTTTGCGTCAGGGCGAAGGCCGGAAACAGCCGCCGTTCCATCGATTCGGCAAAAGGCTCGCCCAGGCTGGCGGCGGCCAGGTGGGCGAACAGGCCGATGCTCGGGTTGGAGTAGAGGCGCTGGGTGCCGGCGGCATAGCTCGGTTGCCAGCTGCGGTAATAGGCCAGCATCGACGCGCGATCCAGCACCTGTTCGGGAAACTGCAGGGGCAGGCCGCCGGCGCTGTAGGTGGCCAGGTCGAGCAGGCTGATCTGCTCGAAGGGGCCGCCGCGCAGCTCGCTCAGGTGCTGGCTGGCGCTGTCGTGCAGGTCGAGTTTGCCGCTGGCCGCGGCGTAGGCGCCCAGGGTGGCGCTGAACAACTTGCTGACCGAGCCGATCTCGAACAGGGTGGCGTCGTCGACGGCTTGCCCCGTTTCCCTCGAGGCCAGGCCGTAGTTGAAGGTGTAGCGCCGGCCCTCGACGCTCAGGGCGACCGCCATGCCGGCAATGGCGTGCTCGGCCATCAGCGGTTCAATGATGGCGTTCACCGCCGTTTCGATCTGCTGCTTCGCCGTGCTGCCGGCCAGAGTGTCGCCGGCGCCGAGCAGCAAGCCCAGCAGGAACGCTGCACGCAGGCGACTTAAAGTAGATTCTAGGATTTTTAATTTCATTAAAATCAATTATTTATTGAGTTTATATAAGGTGAATTGTCACGTTTTGCGCGCTCGCTAGCGCGATGCTGGCGATGCGGCGGCGTCGCCAATGCTAGCCGGTGAGGTCAGCGTACAGGGTGATGCAGGGCGAGAAAGGCTGCAATCGCCTCGTTGACCGGCTGCGGGTGCGTGACGGGGCCCATATGGCCGAGACCGGCGAATTCAAGCCGCTCGACCCGGGGCAGGCTGGCCAGCAACAGCTCGGCCACCGCGTGCGCGGCGGCGGTCGAGCGCTCGCCGAGCAGGTAGAGCACCGGCACGCGCAGCGTGGTGAAGGCCGCCAGCGCTGTGGGCTCGCTGAGCAGCGCATAAGCCCAGCGGCGCACGTTGCGCACCGAGGCGGTGATGGGGGCCTGACGCCGCTCGGGCATCTGCCGCCAGCTGCCGGGCCCCATCCAGTAGTCGATAAAGTGTTCGGCGGCCGCCGCGGGATCGCCCGCATCCAGAGCGGCCGCCGATTGCGCCACTGTCGCGCGAATGCCGTCGGCGGCATTGGGCGGCGGTTGCCGGGCATCGATCAGGGCGAACAACGTCGGTTCGTAGAGCACCAGCGCGGCGATCCGCTCGGGGTGCCTGAGGGCGGCGAGCAGGGCCACCGCCGCGCCGTAGGAGTGACCGACCAGCGCCAGCGGTGCGCCGGCCCTCGCCAGCAGCGGTTCGATCAGCTCGACTTCGTCGCCCAGGCTGATCTGCCGATCCGACGGCCAGTCCGGACTCTTGCCGGCGCCGTAGGCGTCGGGCGCGAGGACTCGGTAGTCGGGCGCCAGGCGCTCCATCAGCGCTTGCCACTGGCTGGAACTGCTGGCGTTGGCATGCAGGCAGACCACCGCCGGGCCGTTGCCGGCCTCGCGACAGAAGGCTTCGTGTGGCATGCAACCTCCCGCGCTAGACGCGCACGCCTTGCTCGCGCAGGCGCTTGTACAGGGTATTGCGGCTGACGCCCAGGCGCCGCGCCAGGCCTGAGACGTTGCCGCCGCAGGCGCGGTACTGGCTGGCCAGATCGCTGGGCTCGACCGACGATGCCTGCGCCGCACCGGGTGCGCTCGCCGGCAGATCGAGGAAGAAGTCGTCCGGCAGGTGCTCGGCACGGATGGGCTGGTCGTCGGCCATGGCCAGCGCCACGCGCAGCACGCTGCTGAGCTGGCGCAGGTTGCCCGGCCAGGGATGACGCTGGAACAGTTCCAGCACCTCGCGGCTGAGTCCGGCCCATTGCTTGGGTTCGCGGTGCTGCTCCCACAGCCGCTGGAACAGCGCCTGCTTGTCGCTGCGTTCGCGCAGCGGCGGCAGTTCCAGGTTCAGCCCGCTGATACGGTAGTACAGATCGGCGCGGAACTGGCCGCTGTCGACGTCCTGGCGCAGCGGGCGGTTGGTCGCGGAAATCAGCCGCACGTCCACCGGATGCTGTTCGCTGCTGCCCAGCGGCTGCACGCAGCGCTCCTGCAGCACGCGCAGCAAACGGGCCTGCACCCGCAGCGGCATGTCGCCGATCTCGTCGAGAAACAGGGTGCCCTTGTGCGCCTTGCGGATCAGGCCGACATGGCCCTTCTGGCTGGCGCCGGTGAAGGCACCCTTTTCGTAGCCGAACAGCTCCGATTCCACCAGTTCCGCCGGAATGGCCGCGCAGTTGACCGCGATGAAGGGGTGGCTGGCGCGTGAGCTGGCACGGTGCAGGGCCTTGACGAAGACCTCCTTGCCGGCGCCGGTTTCACCCTGCACTAGGATCGGGATGTCCTTCTCCAGCAGGCGTTCGGCCTGGCGAATGGCCTTGTCCATCCGCGCATCGCCCAGGCCCAGCGCATGCAGCTCGGGTTCGCCGCTGGGGCGCGGCGCGGTCTGCGGGCGGAAATCGCGGGCCTGGATCGGTGCCGGCTGCGCCGGGCGTCGAATCCGCGCATGGAAACGCAACTGGCCGCTGGTGCGCAGACCGAATGGCTGGCCGTCCGGCTGGTTGAGCAGTTGTTGCAAGGGCACGTCGAACAGCTGCTCGATGGCGCCGTAGGCCAGCGGTTGGCCGAGCAGGTTATCGGCGCGGCGGTTGGCCGAGACCACATGGCCCTGTTCGTCGAACACCACCAGGCCGGCCCAGGGGCTGTCGAGGTTGTCCAGGCTGGTGTTGAAGCTGAGCAGGTGGTACTGGTCGGCGAACAGCTTGAGGATCAGGCGGTTCTCCACCGACTGACTCATCATCTTGACCATACCGAGGGTATGCGCCGGCGGCAGGTAGCTGTCGCTGGAGACGTCGAGCACGGCGATCATGCGCCGCTGTTCGTCGAAGATCGGCGAGGCCGAACCGGTCATGAAGCGGTTGGCCTTGAGGAAATGCTCGTCGTGCTGGATAAGCACGGCCTGGCCGCAACCGAGTGCGGTGCCGATGGCATTGGTGCCGGTGTAGCGCTCCAGCCAGCTGGCGCCGGCGACGAAGCCGGCGGCCTGGCGCGGCTCGATGAAGCGCCGGTCGCCCCAGGACTGCAGCAGCCGGCCCTGCTCGTCGGCCAGCATGATCAGGCAGTTGGAGTTGGCGAGGATGGTGCCGTAGTAGGGCAGCACCTCCTGGTGGGTGGTCTGCACCAGCGCCTGGCGGCTTTCCAGCAGGGCCGAGAGTTCGTCGGGGGGCGGCGGGTCGAAGCGCGGCGTGCTCTGGTGGGTCAGGCCGTAGTCACGACAGCGCGACCAGGACTCCTGGATGATGGTGTCGTGTGCCGGGGCACGGGCAGCTTCTGTCATGGTGCGATCTCTTCTTGTCGGTTCGCGATCTGCGTCGCGATGGGTCCAGTTTCGTTCAAGCCTGTTCAATGTCAACGAACGAATTGTTCAGTTGTTCACATTCGACTGTTCAAAAGTGTTCAGTCGAACATCGCCCAGCAACCCGAACCTGCGCTTATTTCTCTTCTGGAACAGATAGATATTCTGATTTTTGGCGGTCTGGCACGCTTGTCGCTGTAGGTGTTCGAAACCGAATGGCACGACAAGAAAAAGGACAGGCCATGTCGCTCAAGCTCGAACACGTCACCCGTATCGTCGACGGCCAGGTGCATATCGACGATGCCTGCCTGAGTTTCGAACCCGGCTCCTTCAACGTCCTGCTCGGCCGCACGCTGGCGGGCAAGACCAGCCTGATGCGCCTGATGGCCGGGCTGGATCGCCCCAGCAGCGGGCGAGTGCTGATGAACGGCGCCGATGTCACCGGTGTGCCGGTGCGCCAGCGCAATGTGTCGATGGTCTACCAGCAGTTCATCAACTATCCGACCCTGACGGTGTTCGAGAACATCGCCTCGCCGCTGCGCCAGGCTGGGGTGGCCAAGGAGCAGATCGTCGAGAAGGTCGAGGCCACCGCGCGCATGCTGCGCATCGACAAGCTGCTGGCGCGCTACCCGCTGGAGCTGTCCGGCGGCCAGCAGCAGCGCACGGCGATGGCGCGGGCGCTGGTCAAGGATGCCTCGCTGATCCTGTTCGACGAGCCCCTGGTCAACCTCGACTACAAGCTGCGCGAGGAGCTGCGTCAGGAAATGCGCGAGCTGTTCCAGGCGCGCCACACCATCGCCATCTACGCCACCACCGAGCCCAACGAGGCGCTGGCCCTGGGTGGCACCACCACCATCCTGCACGAAGGACGGGTGGTGCAGAGCGGTAGGACCGCCGAGGTCTACCATCGCCCGCAGCAGGTGCTGGCCGCCGAGCTGTTCTCGGAACCTGCGATCAACCTGATGCCGGGGCGCATCAGTGGCACCGAGGTGAGCTTCGCCGATTGCGTGCACTTTCCGCTCAACCCCGATCTGCGCGGCATCGCCGAGGGCGAGTACCGCTTCGGCGTCAGGCCCAGCCATATCGGCCTGGTGCCGTCCAACGACGATGATCTGGAACTGGCCGTGACCGTCGAGCTGGCCGAGATCAGCGGCTCGGAAACCTTCCTCCACGTGCGCAACGAGCAGTTCGTGCTGGTGTTGCACCTACCCGGGGTGCACGAGTACGCGGTGGATGCGCCGATCCTCATCTATATCCCCACCCACAAGCTGTTCGTCTTCGCCGCCGACGGGCAACTGGTGCAGGCGCCCAGCCGTCGTCAGGGGAGGGCCGCCTGATGGCCGAGATTCGTCTGCACAACCTGGCGCACAGCTACAGCGGCGTGCCGAAAGCGCCTGAAGACTATGCAATTCGCGAGATGAACCACGTCTGGCAGCAGGGCGGCGCCTATGCATTGCTGGGGCCGTCGGGCTGCGGCAAGTCGACCCTGCTCAATATCATCTCCGGCCTGCTCAGCCCGTCTCAGGGCGAGGTGCAGTTCGACGGCAAGGCGGTCAACGCGCTGTCGCCGCAGCAGCGCAACATCGCCCAGGTTTTTCAGTTCCCGGTGGTCTACGACACCATGACGGTGTTCGACAACCTGGCCTTCCCGCTGCGCAACCAGGGCCTGGACGAAGCGCGGGTGATGAGCAAGGTGCACGAGATCGCCGAGGTGCTGGAACTGCATCCGCTGCTGCACAGGAAGGCGCGCAACCTCACCGCCGACGAGAAGCAGAAGGTCTCCATGGGCCGTGGCCTGGTGCGCGACGACGTGTCGGCGATCCTCTTCGACGAGCCCCTGACGGTGATCGACCCGCACCTGAAGTGGAAGCTGCGGCGCAAGCTCAAGCAGATCCACGAGCAGTTCAATATCACCATGGTCTACGTCACCCACGACCAGCTGGAGGCCTCCACCTTCGCCGACAAGATCGCGGTGATGTACGGCGGGCAGATCGTCCAGTTCGGCACGCCGCGCGAGTTGTTCGAGCGCCCCGGGCACACCTTCGTCGGCTACTTCATCGGCAGTCCGGGCATGAACCTGATCGAGGTGCAGCGCTGCGAGGGCGGGGTGCGTTTTGCCGGGACGGTATTGCCGCTCTCCGACGCGCTCAACCAGCGCCTGGTCGAGCTGGACGGCAAGCGCCTGCAGGTGGGCATCCGTCCCGAGTTCGTCCACGTCTGGGATGGCGCCTACGAAGACGCGCTGTGCGGTCGGGTGCTGCACGTCGAGGACCTCGGCACCTACAAGATCCTCACCTTCGACCTCGACGGCCAGGTGCTCAAGGCGCGCCTGCAGGAGGATCAGCCGGTGCCGCGCGAGCAGGTGTACCTGAGCTTCCCGGCGCAGTGGCTGATGCTCTACGCCGACGACTACCTGGTGGAGGTGGCGCCATGAGGGTGCAGAACAACAAGGCCTGGTGGCTGGTGCTGCCGGTGTTCCTGCTGGTGGCGTTCAGCGCCATCGTGCCGATGATGACGGTGGTCAATTACTCGGTGCAGGACATCTTCGATCCGTCCACCCGCTATTTCGTCGGCGTCGACTGGTATCGCCAGGTGCTGCAGGACCCGCGCCTGCACGATTCGCTGCTGCGCCAGTTCATCTTCTCCGCCTGCGTGCTGCTGATCCAGATTCCCTTGGGTATCGCCATCGCCCTGTGCATGCCGACGCGCGGGCGCTGGGCCTCGCTGTGCCTGATCCTGATGGCCATTCCGCTGCTGATCCCGTGGAACGTGGTGGGCACCATCTGGCAGATCTTCGGCCGCGCCGACATCGGCCTGATGGGCTGGGTGTTGAACAAGCTGGGCATCAGCTACAACTATGCCTCCAACACCATGGACGCCTGGGTGACGGTGCTGATCATGGACGTCTGGCACTGGACCTCGCTGGTGGCGCTGCTGTGCTACTCGGGGCTGCGCGTCATTCCCGACGTCTACTACCAGGCGGCGCGCATCGACCGCGCGTCGAACTGGGCGGTGTTCCGCCATATTCAGCTGCCCAAGCTGAAAAGCGTGCTGCTGATCGCGGTGATGCTGCGCTTCATGGACAGCTTCATGATCTACACCGAGCCCTTCGTGCTCACCGGCGGCGGGCCGGGCAACGCCACCACCTTCCTCAGCCAGACCCTGACGCAAATGGCCATCGGCCAGTTCGACCTGGGCCCGGCGGCGGCGTTCTCGCTGGTGTACTTCCTGATCATCCTGCTGGTGTCCTGGCTGTTCTACACCGCCATGACCCACGACGACAAAACCCGCTGAGGCCGACCATGATGCTGCGCAAACGCCTGGTGCTGCTGCTCTACTTCCTGTTCCTGCTGGTGCCGATTTACTGGCTGCTGAACATGTCGTTCAAGGGCAATACCGAGATCCTCGGCGGCCTGAGTCTGTGGCCGCAAAACTTCACCCTGGACAACTACCGGGTGATTTTCACCGACCGCAGTTGGTACGAGGGTTACCTCAACTCGCTGTACTACGTCAGCCTCAACACCCTGATCTCGCTCAGCGTGGCGCTGCCGGCGGCCTATGCCTTCTCGCGCTACCGCTTCCTTGGCGACAAGCACCTGTTCTTCTGGCTGCTGACCAACCGCATGGCGCCGCCGGCGGTGTTCCTGCTGCCGTTCTTCCAGCTGTACTCGTCCATCGGCCTGTTCGACACCCATATCGCCGTGGCGCTGGCGCACTGCCTGTTCAACGTGCCGTTGGCGGTGTGGATTCTCGAGGGCTTCATGTCCAGCGTGCCCAAGGAAATCGACGAGACGGCCTATATCGACGGCTACAGTTTTCCCAAGTTCTTCGTGAAGATCTTCATTCCGCTGATTCGCTCCGGCATCGGCGTCACTGCCTTCTTCTGCTTCATGTTCTCCTGGGTCGAGCTGCTGCTGGCGCGCACCCTGACCTCGGTGGACGCCAAGCCCATCGCGGCGGTGATGACCCGTACCGTGTCCGCCTCGGGCATCGACTGGGGCGTGCTGGCCGCTGCCGGGGTATTGACCATCCTTCCGGGGATGCTGGTGATCTGGTTCGTTCGCAACCATGTGGCCAAGGGCTTCGCCCTCGGTCGCGTGTAAGGGAGGTTCGTCATGAGCTGGATGGCCTGGACTCTACCGACCGCGCTGTTCTTCGCCGGCATCGCCATGCTGCTGGCCGGCATGACGCTGGTCGAGCTGCGCTGGCCTTGCGTCGAGCGCAAGGGTTTTCTGCCGATTGCCACCACCCGGGGCGATCGGCTGTTTATCGGTCTGCTCGGCAGCGCCTACCTGCACCTGCTGGTGATAGGCGTGACCGACTGGAGCGTGTGGATAGCCTCGCTGCTATCGCTGTTGTGGTTGTGCGCAGTCATGCGCTGGGGCTGAGCCGGGCTGCCACCGGTATGCCTCTCCCCATATCCTGAGATGGAGGTCTCTATGTTCGACAATAACAACAAGACCCGACATAGCATGGCGTTGGCCGCCCTGCTGGCGTTGTCCGGTTTGAGCGGTGCGGCCTGGGCCGATGCCTTTGAGGAGGCCGCGAAGAAATGGATCGCCGAGGAGTTCAATCCCTCGACCCTGACGCCCGAGCAGCAGCTCGAAGAGCTGAAATGGTTCATCAAGGCCGCCGAGCCGTTCCGCGGCATGAACATCAGCGTGGTGTCGGAAACCATCACCACCCACGAGTACGAGTCCAAGGTCCTGGCTCGCGCCTTCAGCGAGATCACCGGCATCAAGCTCAAGCACGACCTGCTGCAGGAAGGCGACGTGGTCGAGAAGCTGCAGACGCAGATGCAGTCGGACAAGAACATCTACGACGGCTGGGTCAACGACTCCGACCTGATCGGCACTCACGCACGCTACGGCAAGGCGGTGGCGATCAGCGATATGATCGCCGGCGAGGCCAAGGACTTCACTTCGCCGACCCTGGATCTCGAGGACTTCATCGGCATCTCCTTCACCACCGGGCCGGACAAGAAGATCTACCAGCTGCCGGACCAGCAGTTCGCCAACCTCTACTGGTTCCGCGCCGACTGGTTCGAGCGCCCGGAGCTCAAGGCCAAGTTCAAGGAAATCTACGGCTACGAGCTGGGCGTGCCGGTCAACTGGTCGGCCTACGAGGACATCGCCGAGTTCTTCTCGGTGCACGTCAAGGAAATCGACGGCCAGCGTGTCTACGGCCATATGGATTACGGCAAGAAGGACCCGTCGCTGGGCTGGCGCTTTACCGATGCCTGGTTCTCCATGGCCGGCGGCGGCGACAAGGGCCTGCCCAATGGCCTGCCGGTGGACGAATGGGGCATTCGCGTCGACGGCTGCCGGCCGGTGGGCTCCAGCGTCGCCCGTGGCGGCGACACCAACGGCCCGGCGGCGGTCTACGCCACCAGCAAGTACGTCGACTGGATGCGTCAGTACGCCCCGCCGGAGGCCCAGGGCATGACCTTCTCCGAGGCCGGGCCGGTGCCGGCGCAGGGCGCCATCGCCCAGCAGATCTTCTGGTACACCGCCTTTACCGCCGACATGACCAAGCCGGGCCTGCCGGTGGTCAACGAGGACGGTACGCCGAAGTGGCGCATGGCACCGTCGCCCAAGGGCCCGTACTGGGAGGAGGGCATGAAGCTCGGCTATCAGGACGCCGGCTCCTGGACCTTCCTCAAGTCCACCCCGGAGAAGCAGCGCCTGGCCGCCTGGCTCTATGCCCAGTTCGTCACTTCCAAGACCGTGTCGCTGAAGAAGACCCTGGTTGGCCTGACGCCGATCCGCGAGTCGGACATCAACTCCCAGGCCATGACCGACGCCGCGCCCAAGCTCGGTGGGCTGGTGGAGTTCTACCGCAGCCCGGCGCGGGTGCAATGGACGCCGACCGGCACCAACGTGCCGGACTATCCGCGTCTGGCCCAGCTGTGGTGGCAGTTCATCGCCGAGGCCGCCAGCGGCGACAAGACCCCGCAGCAGGCGCTCGATGGTCTGGCCGCGGCGCAGGACACCATGCTCGGCCGCCTGGAGCGCTCCGGCGTGCTGGGTGAATGCGGGCCGAAGCTGAACGAGCCGCGTGATCCGCAATACTGGCTGGATCAGCCGGGTGCGCCGAAACCGAAGCTGGACAATGAAAAGCCCAAGGGCGAGACCATCGCCTATGACGAGCTGCTCAAATCCTGGGAGCAGGCGCGTAACTGATCGGTAAGGCAGAAACGACAACGGCACCCGCGGGTGCCGTTGTTCGTTGTGAGCGCTGCTTATTTATGCAGGTGTTCGGCTGCGTGCAGGGTGTTTTCCAACAGCCCGGCGCGGGTCATCGGGCCGACGCCGCCCGGCACCGGGGTGATCCAGCCGGCGCGGGGCAGGGCGGTCTCGTAGACCACGTCGCCGACCAGCTTGCCGTCTTCCTGACGGTTGATGCCGACGTCGATGACGATGGCGCCTTCCTTGATCCACTCGCCCTTGACCAGACCCGGCTTGCCGGCGGCGACCACGACGATATCGGCCTGGCCAACGTGGGTCGGCAGATCCTTGGTGAAGCGGTGGGTGACGGTGACGGTGCAGCCGGCCAGCAGCAGCTCCATGGCCATCGGCCGGCCGACGATATTGGAGGCGCCCACGACTACGGCATGCATGCCGTACAGATCGACGCCGGTGCTTTGCAGCAGTGTCATGATGCCCTTCGGCGTGCAGGGGCGCAGCAGCGGCATGCGCTGGGCCAGGCGACCGATGTTGTAGGGGTGGAAACCGTCCACGTCCTTGTCCGGGCGAATGCGCTCGAGCAGCAGGGAGGAGTCCAGGTGTTCGGGCAACGGCAGTTGCACCAGGATGCCGTCGATGGCCGGGTCTTCGTTGAGTTCGTCGATCAGGGCGAGCAGATCGGCCTGGCTGGTCTCGGCTGGCAGGTCGTAGGCGCGGGAGAGGAAACCGACCTCTTCGCAGTCCTTGCGTTTGTGGGACACATAGACCTGGGAGGCGGGATCGGTACCGACCAGGATCACGGCCAGGCCCGGCGCGCGCAGGCCTTGCTGGCGGCGCTCGGCGACACGTTGGGCAATCTGCTGGCGGAGGCTGGCGGCGATCGCCTTGCCGTCGATCAGTTGTGCGGTCATTGCGCTGATTAACCATTAATAAGGATGAAAAAAGGACGCGCATTCTCGCATGGGCGCTCCCTCGGGCAAAGGCGCCTGCCGTCGTTTTCGCGTAACTCCTTTATATCGCTGAATTTTTTTGATTTTTTCTGTTGACGGGGTGTGGCCGCCTCTATAACATTCGCCCCGCTTGTCGAGCACAGCCAGTCGCTGGGTAAGACGGCAGCGGTAAAGCCCTTGTGGTAGAGCCTAAGCCGAAAGCTTTAAGTCTGCGCTTGCAGATGGATAGGCGCCCGTAGCTCAGCTGGATAGAGCATCCGCCTTCTAAGCGGATGGTCGCAGGTTCGAGTCCTGCCGGGCGTGCCATTTGGCAGCTAGGCATGCAAGCAAAAAGCAATATGGTGGGCGTAGCTCAGTTGGTAGAGCACAGGATTGTGGCTCCTGGTGTCGTGGGTTCGATTCCCATCGTCCACCCCATATTCCAGAACGCCAGGCCCCAAAGCCTGGCGTTTTTGTTTTAAGGTTCCGACCACGCGGACGTGGTGAAATTGGTAGACACACCAGATTTAGGTTCTGGCGCCGCAAGGTGTGAGAGTTCGAGTCTCTCCGTCCGCACCATCTTTATCTAGCCCTCCCGACTGCCGCCTGCTTCTAGGGTGACTTCTGCACATCGACCCTCTAGAATGCATGCCCTTGATTCGGGGCCGGTTCGAGCCGGCTTATGTCTGTGCAACGAGGAATATCCATGCAAGTTTCTGTTGAAAGCACTTCTGCTCTTGAGCGCCGCATGACCGTCGGCGTCCCCGTCGAGCGCATCGAGACCGAAGTCAACAAGCGTCTGCAGCAGACTGCCCGTCGCGCCAAGGTTCCTGGCTTCCGTCCTGGCAAGGTGCCGATGAGCGTCATCCGTCAGCGTTACGAAGACGCCGCTCGTCAGGAAGCTCTGGGCGACCTGATCCAGGCCACCTTCTACGAAGCCGTGGTCGAGCAGAAGCTGAACCCGGCTGGTGCGCCGTCCGTCGAGCCGAAGTCCTTCGAGAAGGGCAAGGATCTGGAATACGTCGCCACCTTCGAAGTGTTCCCCGAGTTCCAGGTTGCCGGTTTCGACTCCATCGCCATCGAGCGCCTGCAAGCCGACGTGGTCGATAGCGACGTCGACAACATGCTGGACATCCTGCGCAAGCAGAACACCCGTTTCGAAGCCGTCGAGCGTGCCGCCGAGAATGGCGACCAGCTGAACATCGACTTCGTCGGCAAGATCGATGGCGAAGCCTTCGCCGGCGGCAGTGCCAAGGGCACCCAGCTGGTGCTGGGCTCCGGTCGCATGATCCCGGGCTTCGAAGATGCCCTGGTCGGCGTCAAGGCCGGTGAAGAGCGCGTGATCAACCCGACCTTCCCCGAGGATTACCAGAACCTCGATCTGGCCGGCAAAACCGCCGAGTTCACCGTCACCGTGAACAGCGTTTCCGCCCCGCAACTGCCTGAGCTGAACGACGAGTTCTTCGCCCTGTTCGGCATCAAGGAAGGCGGTCTGGAAGGCTTCCGCGCCGAAGTACGCAAGAACATGGAGCGCGAACTGCGCCAGGCCATCAAGTCCAAGGTGAAGAGCCAAGTGATGGATGGCCTGCTGGCCGCCAACCCGGTCGAAGTGCCGAAGGCGCTGATCAGCAACGAAGTGAACCGTCTGCGCGTGCAGGCCGTTCAGCAGTTCGGCGGCAACATCAAGCCGGATCAGCTGCCGGCCGAGCTGTTCGAAGAGCAGGCCAAGCGCCGCGTCGTGCTGGGTCTGATCGTCGCCGAAGTGGTCAAGCAGTTCGAGCTGAAGCCCGATGACGCCCGCGTGCGCGAGCTGATCCAGGAAATGGCGTCGGCCTACCAGGAGCCGGAGCAGGTCGTGGCCTGGTACTACAAGAACGACCAGCAGATGAACGAAGTTCGCTCGGTTGTACTGGAAGAACAAGTTGTAGATACTGTTCTGCAGAAGGCCAACGTGACCGACAAAACGGTCTCCTACGAAGACGCAGTCAAGCCGGCAGAAGCCCCGAAAGCCGACTGATCTCGCAACCTCGTTCGAGCACACCATAAGCCAGCCTTAGTGCTGGCTTATGCGTATTTGAGACATGACTATTTAGGGAGTGAGCGCAAGACATGTCCCGCAATCCTTTTATGCAACACATGCCCGACATCCAGGCCGCCGGCGGCCTGGTGCCCATGGTCGTCGAACAGTCGGCCCGCGGTGAGCGTGCCTACGACATCTATTCGCGCCTGCTCAAAGAGCGGGTGATCTTCCTGGTCGGCCCGGTCGAAGACTACATGGCCAACCTGGTGGTGGCGCAGCTGCTGTTCCTCGAAGCGGAGAACCCGGACAAGGACATCCACCTGTACATCAACTCGCCGGGCGGTGCGGTGACTGCCGGCATGTCGATCTATGACACCATGCAGTTCATCAAGCCGGACGTCTCCACCATCTGCATCGGCCAGGCCTGCAGCATGGGGGCGTTGCTGCTGGCTGGCGGCGCCGCCGGCAAGCGTTACTGCCTGCCGCATTCGCGCATGATGATCCACCAGCCGCTGGGCGGCTTCCAGGGCCAGGCCTCGGATATCGAGATCCATGCCCGCGAGATCCTCACCATTCGCGAGCGCCTGAACAAGATCCTCGCCGACCACTGCAACCAGCCGATCGAGGTCATCGCCAAGGATACCGACCGCGACAACTTCATGAGCGGCGAGGCGGCGGTGGAGTACGGTCTGATCGACAAGGTTCTGGACAAGCGTCAACTGGCGGTCTGAAGCACCGCGCCATAGAGCGGTCGGCGACGAGTCGGCCGCGTCGCGGGCTTGAAAATGCCCGCATTTGCCTTCATCTTGTGTTTCAAGCCTACCGTATTGGATTGATCGAATGACTGATACCCGCAACGGCGAGGACAACGGCAAGCTGCTCTATTGCTCTTTCTGCGGCAAAAGCCAGCATGAAGTACGCAAATTGATTGCCGGTCCCTCCGTATTCATCTGCGACGAGTGCGTCGACCTGTGCAACGACATCATCCGCGAGGAGGTGCAGGAAGCCCAGGCCGAGAGCAGTGCGCACAAATTGCCGGCTCCCAAGGAAATCAGCAGCATCCTCGATCAGTATGTGATCGGTCAGGAGCGGGCCAAGAAGGTGCTTTCGGTAGCGGTGTACAACCACTACAAGCGCCTCAACCAGCGCGACAAGAAAGACGATGTCGAGCTGGGCAAGAGCAATATTCTGCTGATCGGTCCGACCGGCTCGGGCAAGACCCTGCTGGCGGAAACCCTGGCGCGTCTGCTCAACGTGCCGTTCACCATCGCCGACGCCACCACCCTGACCGAAGCCGGTTACGTGGGCGAGGACGTCGAGAACATCATCCAGAAGCTGTTGCAGAAGTGCGACTACGACGTCGAGAAGGCCCAGATGGGCATCGTCTATATCGATGAAATCGATAAGATCTCGCGCAAGTCGGACAATCCCTCGATCACCCGCGATGTGTCGGGCGAGGGCGTGCAGCAGGCGCTGCTCAAGCTGATCGAAGGCACCGTGGCCTCGGTTCCGCCGCAGGGCGGGCGCAAGCATCCGCAGCAGGAGTTCCTGCAGGTCGATACGCGCAACATCCTGTTCATCTGCGGCGGCGCCTTCTCCGGCCTGGAGAAGGTCATCCAGGGGCGCTCGACCAAGGGTGGCATCGGTTTCAACGCCGAGGTGCGCAGCAAGGACACCGGTAAGAAACTCGGCGAGTCCCTGCGTGAAGTGGAGCCGGACGATCTGGTTAAGTTCGGTCTAATCCCCGAGTTCGTCGGTCGTCTGCCGGTGATCGCCACCCTCGAGGAGCTGGACGAAGCGGCGCTGGTACAGATTCTCACCGAGCCGAAGAACGCGCTGACCAAGCAGTACGCCAAGCTGTTCGAGATGGAAGGGGTGGATCTGGAGTTCCGTCCGGATGCGCTGAAATCAGTCGCACACAAGGCCCTGGAGCGCAAGACCGGCGCCCGCGGCCTGCGTTCGATCCTCGAGGGTATCTTGCTCGACACCATGTACGAGATCCCTTCCCAGCAGGAAGTGAGCAAGGTGGTGATCGACGAGAGCGTGATCGAAGGCAGCTCCAAGCCGCTGCTGATCTACGAGAACAGCGAGCCGCAAGCCAAAGCCGCGCCAGACGTGTAACGCTCAAGTTACATGGTGCAATGAAGGGGCCCGCTGGGCCCCTTCGCTTTTCTGGCCGCAGTGCTTGTTTTTTGCCGGGCCTACCCCCATCTTAAAAGCCAAGGGTAATCCCATCTGTTTACGGCCTTATGGCCGCCGCTGAGCCGAAATCATGAAGACAACCATCGAATTGCCTCTCCTGCCATTGCGCGATGTTGTGGTCTATCCGCACATGGTGATCCCGCTTTTTGTCGGGCGCGAGAAATCTATCGAAGCCCTGGAGGCAGCGATGACGGGCGACAAGCAGATTCTTCTGGTCGCCCAGAAGAATCCTGCGGTCGATGATCCGGATGATCAGGATCTGTATCGGGTCGGTACCGTCGCCACCGTACTGCAGCTGCTCAAGCTGCCCGACGGCACCGTCAAGGTGCTGGTCGAGGGCGAGCAGCGCGGTGCCATCGAGCGCTTCATAGAGGTCGACGGCCACTGCCGTGCCGAGGTGCAACTGATCGAGGAGGGCGACACCGCCGAGCGGGAGTCCGAGGTGTTCACCCGCAGCCTGCTGAGCCAGTTCGAGCAGTATGTGCAGTTGGGCAAGAAGGTGCCGGCCGAGGTGCTGTCCTCGCTCAACGGCATCGACGAGCCGAGCCGGTTGGTCGACACCATGGCGGCGCATATGGCGCTGAAGATCGAGCAGAAGCAGGAGATTCTCGAAATCACCTCGCTGTCTGCTCGTGTCGAGCATGTGCTGGCGCTGCTGGATGCCGAGATCGACCTGCTGCAGGTGGAAAAGCGCATTCGCGGCCGGGTCAAGAAGCAGATGGAGCGCAGCCAGCGCGAGTATTACCTGAATGAGCAGATGAAGGCCATTCAGAAGGAGCTGGGCGACATCGATGAAGGGCATAGCGAGCTCGACGAGCTGCGCAAGCGCATCGACAACGCCGGTCTGTCCAAGGAGGCGCTGGCCAAGGCCAATGCCGAGCTGAACAAGCTCAAGCAGATGTCGCCGATGTCTGCCGAAGCCACCGTGGTGCGTACCTACATCGATTGGCTGGTCAACGTGCCGTGGAAGGCCGAGAGCAAGGTGCGTCTCGACCTGGCGCGCGCCGAGAGCATTCTCGATGCCGACCACTACGGCCTGGAGGAGGTCAAGGAGCGCATCCTCGAGTACCTCGCCGTGCAGAAGCGGGTGAAGAAGCTCAAGGGGCCGGTGCTCTGCCTGGTCGGCCCGCCCGGCGTGGGCAAGACCTCGCTGGCCGAGTCCATCGCCACCGCGACCAACCGTAAGTTCGTGCGCATGGCCCTGGGCGGTGTACGCGACGAAGCCGAAATTCGCGGCCACCGCCGCACCTACATCGGCTCGATGCCCGGCCGCCTGATCCAGAAGATGACCAAGGTCGGCGTGCGCAACCCGCTATTCTTGCTCGACGAGATCGACAAGATGGGCCAGGACATGCGTGGCGACCCCGCCTCGGCGTTGCTCGAGGTGCTCGATCCGGAGCAGAACCACAACTTCAACGATCACTATCTGGAAGTCGATTACGACCTGTCCGACGTGATGTTCCTCTGCACCGCCAACTCGATGAACATTCCCGGGCCGCTGCTGGACCGCATGGAAGTCATCCGCCTGCCGGGCTACACCGAGGACGAGAAGGTCAATATCGCCATCAAGTACCTGGCGCCGAAGCAGACCCAGGCCAACGGCCTGAAGAAGGGCGAGCTGGCGTTCGACGAAGGCGCCATTCGCGACATCATCCGCTACTACACCCGCGAGGCCGGGGTGCGCGGCCTGGAGCGGCAGATCGCCAAGGTCTGCCGCAAGGCGGTGAAGGAGCATCTGCGCGAGAAGCGCTTCCAGGTACAGGTCACGGCCGAGTCGCTGGAGCATTTTCTCGGCGTGCGCAAGTACCGTTACGGCCTGGCCGAGCAGCAGGATCAGATCGGCCAGGTCACCGGTCTGGCCTGGACCCAGGTGGGCGGCGAGTTGCTGACCATCGAAACCGCCGTGGTACCGGGCAAGGGCGTGCTGATCAAGACCGGCTCGCTCGGCGACGTCATGGCCGAGTCTATGACCGCTGCCATGACCGTGGTGCGCAGTCGCGCCAAGAGCCTGGGGATCGCCGCCGATTTCAATGAGAAGCGCGACGTTCACATCCATATGCCGGAAGGCGCCACGCCCAAGGACGGCCCCAGCGCGGGTATCGGCCTGTGTACCGCGCTGGTGTCGGCACTGACCCAGATTCCGGTGCGCGCCGATGTGGCCATGACCGGCGAGATCACCTTGCGTGGTCAGGTGTTGGCCATTGGCGGGCTCAAGGAAAAACTTCTGGCGGCTCACCGGGGCGGGATCAAGACGGTGATCATTCCGGAAGAAAACGTGCGCGACCTGCGGGAAATTCCGGAAAATATTAAGCAAGACCTGCAGATTAAACCGGTTAAATGGATTGACGAGGTCCTGCAAATTGCGCTGCAATACGCCCCGGAGCCCTTGCCCGATGCGGCTCCGGAGATGGTTGCAACGGATGACAAACGCGAGTCTGATTCCAAGGAGCGAATCAGCACGCATTAGCCGGGGGGCTTCCTTGACACATTTTTTGAGCCCTTGTTATAAAGCGGCTCTTATTGTGTCGGCAGGCCATCCAGCACCCGCTTTGCTTACACTAAAAATCAAGAAACAAACTCAACAGAAATAAGGGGACTTAGAGTGAACAAGTCGGAACTGATCGATGCCATCGCTGCATCTGCTGATATCCCGAAAGCTGTTGCTGGCCGCGCGCTGGATGCAGTGATTGAATCCGTCACTGGCGCTCTGAAGGCTGGCGATTCCGTTGTACTGGTTGGTTTCGGTACCTTCGCTGTCAAAGAGCGCGCTGCTCGCACTGGTCGCAACCCGCAGACCGGCAAGCCGATCAGCATCGCTGCTGCCAAGATCCCGGGCTTCAAAGCCGGTAAAGCTCTGAAAGACGCCGTCAACTAAGCGTCTTCCGGGTCTTTGCCCCGCCGCTGTGCACAAGTTGTGCAGCGGTCGCGAAGCGCCAAGGTCGGCTCAGCCCGCATCAGCCGCTTCGCACGTTACGAGAAGGCGCATCCTCGGATGCGCCTTTCTTCTATCCGGACATTACCCACGCTGCGCGGCCGGTCATTCTTTACGGACGTTCTGGGGGAAGCATGCTGCAAAATATCAGGGACAATTCAAAGGGTTGGATTGCCAAAACCATCATCGGCCTCATCGTCCTGCTGATGGCCTTTACCGGCTTCGAGGCGATTCTCACCGGCACCAGCAACAGCCAGAATGCTGCCGCGGTCAACGGTGACGAGGTCACGCTCAACGAGCTGGGCCAGGCCGTGGAAATGCAGCGTCGTCAGCTGCTGCAACAGCTGGGGCGTGATTTCGATGCCTCGCTGCTCGACGAGCGCCTGCTGCGCGAGTCCGCACTCAAGGGTTTGATCGACCGCAAGCTGCTGCTGCAGGGCGCCGGCGATGCCGATTTCGCCTTCTCCCAGGCGGCGCTGGATCAGGTCATTCTGCAAACCCCCGAATTCCAGGTCGATGGCCGTTTCGATGCCGCGCGCTTCGATCAGGTGATCCGCCAGATGGGCTACGGCCGCCTGCAGTTCCGCCAGATGCTGGAAGAGGAAATGCTCATCGGTCAGCTGCGCGCCGGCCTCGGTGCCAGCAGCTTCGTCACCGAGCAGGAAGCCCGTGCGTTCGCCAGCCTGGAGCGGCAGACCCGCGACTTCGCCAGCCTGGCGATCAAGGCCGACCCGACGACGGTCGAGCTGGCCGATAGCGACGTGCAGGCCTATTACGACGAACACGCCAGCGAGTTCATGAGCCCCGAGCAGGTGGTGCTGGAGTACGTCGAGCTGCACAAGGACAGCTTCTTCGATCAGGTCGAGGTCAGCGACGAAGAGCTGCAGCCGCTGTATCAGAGCGAAATCGCCAACCTGGCCGAGCAACGCCAGGCTGCGCATATCCTGATCGAGGGTGACGACGAGGCGGCGCGTACCAAGCTCGAGGAGCTCAAGGCGCGTATCGACGCCGGCGAGGACTTCGCCGCGCTTGCCAAGGAGTTCTCCCAGGATCCGGGTTCCGCTGCCGACGGCGGCGATTTGGGTTACGCCGGCCCCGGCGTCTACGACCCGTCTTTCGAAGAGGCGCTCTACGCCCTGCAGCAGGGCCAGGTGTCCGCACCGGTGAAGAGCGAATTCGGCTGGCACCTGATCAAACTGCTCGGCGTGCAGGCGCCCGAGGTGCCGAGTTTCGACAGCCTGAAGGACAAGCTGGCGCGCGACTACAAGGCACAGCAGGTCGAGCAGCGCTTCGTCGAGGCCACCAAGCAGCTGGAAGACGCGGCGTTCGAGGCGTCCGATCTGGCGCAGCCGGCGCAGGAGCTCGGTCTGGAGGTCAAGGTCAGCGAGGCGGTCGGTCGCGAAGGCGGCGCCACTGGTGTCACCGCCAACCGCCAGGTGCTGCAGGCGGCGTTCAGCCCGGAAGTACTGGAAGACGGCAACAACAGCTCCACCATCGAACTGGATCCGAGCACGGTCGTGGTGGTCCGGGTGAAGGAGCACAAGAAGCCCGAACAGCTGCCGCTGGAGCAGGTCGCCGAGAGCATTCGCGGCCACCTGTTGCAGGAGCGCGCCGCGGCCGCGGCCAAGGCCGAAGGCGAGAAGCTGCTGGCGGCGGTGCAGGCCGGCGAGGGCAGCAGCGAGAGCTGGCAGGTGCAGGAAGCGGCGACGCGCAGCCAGGAGGGCGTCGAGCCCAAGGTGCTGCAGGCGCTGTTCCGCATGCCCAAGCCGGCTGCCGCCGGCACGCCGACCTATGCCGGGGTGACGCTGAACAACGGCGACTACGTGCTGCTGCGTCTGGACGGGGTGAATGTGCCGGAGCAGGCGCTGAGCGCGGAGGAGCTGGGCATGTATCGCAACTTCCTGGCCTCGCGCGCCGGTCAGCAGGACTTCGCCGCCTACCGCAAGCAGCTCGAAGCCAAGGCCGATATCGAGCGTTTCTAAGCCTTTCCGGGCGCCTCGTTCGAGGCGCTCTTCAGGCAATAAAAAACCCGCACGCCGTGCGGGTTTTTTATTGCCTGATGGGGCGTCTCAAGCCATTCCCGGCAATCTGCTATTGCCGGGAACGAGTCCCTCAGTCTTCCATCGCGCCCATGGCGGTGGTGTTGAAGCCGCCGTCGACGTACATGATCTCGCCGCTGATGCCCGAGGCCAGGTCGGAGCAGAGGAAGGCGCCGGCATTGCCGACTTCCTCGATGGTGACGTTGCGGCGCAGCGGGGTCTGCTTCTCGTTGGCGGCCAGCATCTTGCGGAAGCTGGCGATGCCGCTGGCGGCCAGGGTGCGGATCGGCCCGGCGGAGATGGCGTTGACGCGGGTGCCTTCCGGGCCGAGGCTGCCGGCCAGGTAGCGGACGCCGGCTTCCAGGCTGGCCTTGGCCATGCCCATGACGTTGTAGTTGGGCATGGTGCGCTCGGCGCCCAGGTAGGAGAGGGTCAGCAGGCTGCCGTTGCGGCCCTTCATCATCTCGCGGCCGGCCTTGGCCAGAGCAACGAAGCTGTAGGCGCTGATGTCGTGGGCGATCTTGAAGCCTTCGCGAGTGGTCACTGCGGTGAAGTCGCCGTTGAGCTGGTCGCCCGGGGCGAAACCGACGGAGTGGACGATGCAGTCCAGGCCGTCCCACTTCTTGCTCAGCGCTTCGAATACCGCGTCGATCTCCTCATCGCTGGCCACGTCGCAGGGGAAGCACAGGTCGGCGCTGGAGCCCCAGCCGGCGGCGAACTCCTCGACGCGGCCCTTGAGCTTTTCGTTCTGGTAGGTGAAAGCCAGCTCGGCACCTTCGCGGTGCATGGCGGCGGCGATACCCGAGGCGATGGACAGTTTGCTGGCAACGCCAACGATGAGTACGCGCTTACCGGTTAGAAAACCCATTGTGCTATTCCTCTTCCTGTTTCAAGGATCAGTGAGCGGTTGCCGGGGCCATGAAAGCGGCTTCCAGCAACTGCTGTGTATAAGGGTGTTGCGGTGCGCCGAAGATCGACTCGGCAGACCCCTGTTCGACCACCTGGCCCTGCTTGACCACCATCAGTTGGTGGCTCAGCGCTCTGACTACCGCCAGGTCATGGCTGATAAACAGATAGGTCAGGTTGTACTTGGCCTGCAAGCCGCGCAACAACTCCACCACCTGACGCTGTACCGTGCGGTCGAGCGCCGAGGTGGGCTCGTCCAGCAGGATCAGCGCCGGTTTCAACACCAGTGCCCGAGCAATGGCAATCCGCTGCCGTTGCCCGCCGGAAAACTCGTGGGGGTAGCGGTGCCGCGTCTGCGGGTCCAGCCCTACCTCCAAAAGCGCGTCGATGATCGCCTGTTCCTGCTCCGCCTCGTTGCCCATGCCATGGATGCGCAGGCCCTCGCCAACGATCTGGCCCACCGACATGCGCGGGCTCAGGCTGCCGAAGGGGTCCTGGAACACCACCTGCATCTGCCGCCGCAGCGGCCGTACCTCATGCTGGCTCAGACCCTGCAACTGCTGGCCCTGGAAGCGGATGTCGCCGCGACTGGCGAGCAGCCGCAGGATGGCCATGCCCAGGGTGGATTTGCCGGAACCGCTTTCGCCGACTATGCCCAGGGTCTGACCCTGGGGCAGGCTGAAGTTGATGCCGTCCACCGCCTTGACATGATCTACCGTCCGGCGCAGCAGGCCCTTCTTGATCGGGAACCATACGCGCAGGTCGTCCACTTCCAGCAGCGGCTGGCCCACGGGGTTGGCCGCGGGCTCGCCGCTGGGTTCGGCGCCGAGCAGTTCCTTGGTATAGGGATGCTGTGGCGCCTGGAACAAGTTTTCACACGACGCCTGTTCGACGATGCGACCTTGCTGCATGACACATACGCGATGGGCAATTCTGCGCACCAGATTGAGATCGTGGCTGATCAGCAGCAGCGACATGCCCAGGCGCGCCTGCAGATCCTTGAGCAGTTCGAGGATTTTCAGCTGCACGGTGACGTCCAGTGCGGTGGTCGGTTCGTCGGCGATCAGCAGCTCGGGCTCGTTGGCCAGCGCCATGGCGATCATCACCCGCTGGCGCTGGCCGCCCGACAGCTCGTGCGGGTAGGCCTTGAGGCGCTTGGCTGGCTCGGGGATGCCGACCAGCTCCAGCAGTTCCAGGGTGCGGGCGCTGGCGGCCTTGCCGCGCAGGCCCTTGTGCAGGGCGAGCACCTCGTTGATCTGCTTTTCGATGCTGTGCAGCGGGTTGAGCGAGGTCATCGGCTCCTGGAACACCATGGCGATGCGGTTGCCGCGGATGCCGCGCAGACGGCCCTCGCCGAGCTTGAGCAGGTCCTCGCCGGCGTACTCGATGCTGCCGGCCGGATGGCGCGCCAGCGGGTAGGGCAGCAGGCGCAGGATGGAGTGGGCGGTGACCGACTTGCCCGAGCCGCTCTCGCCAACCAGGGCCAGGGTCTCGCCCTTGCGGATGTCGAAGCTGACGCCTTCGACCACGCGCTGGCATTGCTCGCCCATGACGAACTCGACGGCCAGGTCGCGTACTTGCAACAGGGTTTCGTTCTGGCTCATGTCATTTCCTCGGGTCGAAGGCATCGCGGGCGGCTTCGCCGATGAATACCAGCAGGCTCAGCATGATCGCCAGCACGGCGAAGGCGCTGATGCCCAGCCAGGGCGCCTGCAGGTTGCTCTTGCCCTGGGCCACCAGCTCGCCCAGCGAGGGTGCGCCGGGTGGCAGGCCGAAGCCGAGGAAGTCCAAGGCGGTCAGGGTGCCGATGGCGCCGGTGAGGATGAAGGGCATGAAGGTCATGGTCGAAACCATGGCGTTGGGCAGGATATGGCGGAACATGATGGCGCCGTTCTCCATGCCCAGCGCCCGCGCGGCACGCACGTATTCCAGGTTACGCCCGCGCAGAAATTCGGCGCGCACCACGTCCACCAGGCTCATCCAGGAGAACAGCAGCATGATGCCCAGCAGCCACCAGAAGTTCGGCTGGACGAAGCTGGCCAGGATGATCAGCAGATAGAGCACCGGCAGGCCCGACCAGATTTCCAGGAAACGCTGGCCGAGCAGATCGACCCAGCCGCCGTAGAAACCCTGCAGGGCGCCGGCGATCACGCCGATCACCGAGCTGGCCAGGGTCAGGATCAGGGCGAACAGCACCGAGATGCGGAAGCCGTAGATCACCCGCGCCAGCACGTCGCGGCCCTGATCGTCGGTGCCCAGCCAGTTCTGCGCCGAGGGCGGGGCGGGGGCGGGCACCTCCAGGTCGTAGTTGATGCTCGAGTAGCTGAAGGGAATCGGCGGCCAGAGCATCCAGCCGTCCTTTGCCGCGATCAGCTCCTGGATATAGGGGCTCTTGTAGTTGGCCTGCAGCGGGAACTCGCCGCCGAACACCGTCTCCGGGTAGCGCTTGAGCACCGGGAAGTACCACTGGCCGTCGTAGCGCACCGCCAGCGGCTTGTCGTTGGCGATCAGCTCGGCGCCCAGGCTCAGGCCGAACAGCACGAGAAACAGCCACAGCGACCACCAGCCGCGCTTGTGCGCCTTGAAACGCTCGAAACGCCGTTGATTGAGCGGGGAAAGCTTCATGTTCAGCCCTCCCGGCTTTCGAAGTCGATGCGCGGATCGACCAGGGTGTAGGTGATGTCACCGATCAATTTCACGATCAGCCCCAGCAAGGTGAAGATGAACAGGGTGCCGAACACCACCGGGTAGTCGCGGTTGATCGCCGCCTCGAAGCTCATCAGGCCGAGGCCGTCGAGGGAGAAGATCACTTCGATCAGCAAGGAGCCGGTGAAGAAGATGCCGATGAAGGCGGCGGGGAAGCCGGCGATGATCAGCAGCATGGCGTTGCGGAACACGTGACCGTAGAGCACGCGGTGGTTGGTCAGGCCCTTGGCGCGGGCGGTGACCACGTACTGCTTGTTGATCTCGTCGAGGAAGCTGTTCTTGGTCAGCAGGGTCAGGGTGGCGAAGTTGCCGATCACCAGCGCGGTAACCGGCAGCACCAGGTGCCAGAGATAGTCGAGAATCTTGCCGCCGAGGCTGAGCTCATCGAAGTTGTTCGAGGTCAGGCCGCGCAGCGGGAACCAGTCGAAGTAGCTGCCGCCGGCGAACAGCACGATCAGCAGGATGGCGAAGAGGAAGGCCGGGATGGCATAACCGACGATGATCGCCGAGCTGGTCCAGACGTCGAAGGCGCTGCCGTGGCGGGTGGCCTTGGCGATCCCCAGGGGGATGGAGACCAGGTACATGATCAAGGTGCTCCACAGCCCCAGGGAGATCGACACCGGCATTTTCTCGACGATCAGGTCGATGACCTTGGCGTCGCGGAAGAAGCTCTCGCCGAAGTCCAGCTGCGCGTAGTTTTTCAGCATGATCCAGAAACGCTCCGGCGCCGACTTGTCGAAGCCGTACATCTTCTCGATCTCGGCGATCAGCTGCGGGTCGAGGCCCTGGGCGCCGCGATAGTTGGAGCCGGCCACCGACACTTCGGCGCCGCCACCACCGATGCGCCCGGTGGCGCCGCCGGCGGCCGCATCGAACCCCTCCAACTTGGCGATCATCTGCTCGACCGGGCCGCCGGGCGCGGCCTGGATGATGACGAAGTTGATCACCAGAATGCCGAACAGGGTCGGGATGATCAGCAATAGGCGGCGAAGGATATAGGCCAGCATTATTGCTTCGCCTCTTCGGTCGCCTGTTGCTGGGCCTCGCTTGGCTCTTCGAGGCCAGGGCGTACCCACCAGGTGTGCAGGCCGATGTCATAGAGCGGCGTCACCTTGGGGTGTTCGAAGCGGTTCCAGTAGGCCACGCGCCAGGTCTTGATGTGCCAGTTGGGGATCACGTAGTGGCCCCACAGCAGCACGCGGTCGAGGGCGCGGGTATGGGCGATCAGGCTCTGGCGCGAGTCGGCGTTGATCAGCCCCTCGACGATCTGGTCGATGGCCGGGTCCTTGAGGCCGATGAAATTGCGGCTGCCGGGATTGTCGGCGCTGGAGGAGTGCCAGTACTCGCGCTGCTCGTTGCCCGGCGAGTTGGACTGACCGAAGCCGCCGACGATCATGTCGAAGTCGCGCGAGCGCAGGCGATTGATGTACTGCGAGACGTCGACCCGGCGGATCACCAGCTCCATGCCGAGATCAGCCAGGTTGCGCTTGAACGGCAGCAGGATGCGCTCGAATTCGGTCTGCGCCAGGAGGAACTCGAAGCTCACCGGCTGGCCGCTGGCATCCAGCATGCGGTCGCCGTCGATGCGCCAGCCGGCCTGTTGCAGCAACTGGTAGGCGCGGCGCTGCTGCTCGCGGATGATGCCGCTGCCGTCGGTGGTCGGCACGCGGTACTCCTCGCTGAATACCTCGGCCGGGATCTGGCCGCGCAGCGGTTCGAGAATGGCCAGCTCGTCCTCGCCCGGCAGGCCGCTGGAGCCCAGCTCGGAGTTGTCGAAGTAGCTGCGGGTGCGGGTGTAGGCGCCGTTGAACAGGCGCTTGTTGGCCCACTCGAAGTCGAACAGCAGGCCGAGGGCCTCGCGCACGCGACGATCCTGGAACTGCGCGCGGCGGGTGTTGAAGACGAAGCCCTGCATGCCGGTAGGGTTGCGGTTCTGGATCTCTTCCTTGACCAACTGGCCGTTGGCCACGGCCGGCACGCTGTAGGCGGTGGCCCAGTTCTTCGCGCTGGTCTCCAGCCAGTAGTCGAACTGGCCGGCCTTGAGCGCCTCCAGGGCCACGGTGTTGTCGCGGTAGTAGTCGATCTGGATGGCGTCGAAGTTGTAGAAACCGCGGCTCACCGGCAGGTCCTTGGCCCACCAATCCGTCACCCGCTCGTAGCGGATGCTGCGCCCGGCCTGCACGCGGGCGACCCGGTACGGGCCGCTGCCGAGCGGCACCTCCAGGTTGCTCTTGCTGAAGTCGCGCTCGGCCCACCAGTGCTTGGGCAGCACCGGCAACTGGCCGACGATCAGCGGCAGCTCGCGATTGCCGGCGTGCTTGAAGACGAAGCGCACGCGCTGCGGCGATTCCACCTCGACCCGCTCGACGTCGGCGTAGTAGCCGCGGTACATGGGCGCGCCTTTCTCCATCAGGGTATCGAAGGTGAACTTGACGTCCTCGGCGGTGATCGGCGTGCCGTCGTGAAAGCGTGCCTCCTGGCGCAGGTGGAAGCGTACCCAGGCATTGTCGGGGGCCTTCTCGATCTTCTCCGCCACCAGGCCGTAGGCGCTGAACGGCTCGTCCTGGCTCTGCACGGTGAGGGTGTCGTAGATCAGGCCGATATCGTCGGCGGCGACGCCCTTGTTGATGAAGGGGTTGAGGCTGTCGAAGCCGCCGAAGCCGGCCTGGCGGAAGGTGCCGCCTTTCGGTGCATCGGGGTTGGCGTATTCGAAGTGCTGGAAGCCGGCCGGATACTTGGGCGCCTCGTCGTAGAGGGTGACCGCGTGTTTGGGGGCGGCGAGGGCGAGGCCGGCCAGGCCGAGCAGGATGAGGCTGCTACCGTGAAGCAGGAAACTGCGCAGCGGGTGGGTCATCGAGCGTTCTCCGTGGGCTTCAGCCACCAGGTGCGCAGGCCCAGGGTGTAGGGCGGCGTGGTGACGAAGGCGAACCGGTTGCGGTACGCCAGGCGGTGATAGTTGATGTACCAGTTGGGAATGCTGTAGTGCTGCCAAAGCAAGACCCGGTCCAGGGCGCGGGTGGCGGCGATCTGTTCGTCGCGGGTCTGCGCCGAGAGCAGCTTGTCGATCATCGCGTCGACCACCGGGTGGGCGACGCCAGCGTAGTTCTTGCTGCCCTTGACGTTCACCTGGCTGGAGTGGAAATACAGCGACTGCTCCAGGCCAGGGCTCAAGGTTTGTGGCAGGGTCAGCAGGATCATGTCGTAGTCGAACTGGTCGAGGCGCTGTTTGTACTGGGCGCGGTCGACGGTGCGCAGGTTGGCGCGGATGCCGATGCTGGCCAGGTTGGCGACGTAGGGCTGGAGGATGCGCTCGAGGCTGGGGTTGACCAGCATGATCTCGAATTCGAAACGCTCGCCGCGGGCGTTGCGCAGCTCCTGGCCGGCAGGCTTCCAGCCGGCGTCGGCCAATAGACCCAGGGCGCGGCGCAAGGTTTCCCGCGGGATGCCGCGGCCGTCGGTCACCGGTTGCACTATGGGCTGGCTGAACAGCCGCGCCGGCAGCTTGTCGCGGTGCGGCGACAGCAGCAGCCACTCGGCGCCTTCCGGCTTGCCGGTGGCGGAGAACTCGCTGTTGGGGTAGTAGCTGCTGGCGCGCACGTAGGAGTTGTTGAACAGAGTGCGGTTGGTCCACTCGAAGTCGAACATCAGTCCCAGCGCCTCGCGCACCTTGCGCTGGCCGAACAGGCCGCGGCGGGTGTTCATGAACAGTGCCTGGGTCTGGGTAGGGATCTGGTGGGCGATCTCGGCGCGGATCACCTCGCCGCGGGTGACGGCGGGAAAGCGGTAGCCGTTGGCCCAGTTCTTCGCCTGGTTCTCGATATAGAAGTCGAATTCGCCGGCCTTGAAGGCCTCGAAGGCCACGTGGTTGTCGCGGTAGAACTCCACCTCGACGCGGTCGAAGTTGTACTTGCCGCGATTGACCGGCAGATCCTTGCCCCACCAGTCCTTGACCCGCTGGAACACCAGGCTTCGCCCCGGCACCACCTGAGCGATGCGGTAGGGGCCGCTGCCCAACGGCGGCTCGAAGGTAGTGGCCTTGAAGTCGCGGTCCTTCCAGTAGTGCTGCGGCAGCACCGGCAGCTCGCCCAGGCGCAGGATCAGCAGCGGGTTGCCGGCGCGCTTGAAGACGAAACGGATGCGCTGGCGATTGAGGATGTCGACCCGCTTCACCTCCTGCAGGTGGGTGCGGTACTGCGGATGGCCGTCGCTGCGCAGCAGGCGGTAGGAGAAGGCCACGTCGTAGGCGGTGATCGGCTTGCCGTCGTGAAAGCGCGCCTCGGGGCGCAGGTTGAACACCACCCAGCTGCGGTCCTCGCTGAACTCCACGCTGGCGGCGATCAGCCCGTAGCTGGAGGCCGGCTCGTCGCCGGAGGGGTCGTAGGCGCCGGTGCCGACCATCAGCGGCTCGTTGAGCTCGTTGACCCCGTACTGCAGGAAATGCCCAGTGGAGATCGGGCTGCTGCCCTTGAAAGTGTAGGGATTGAGCGTGTCGAAGGTGCCCGAGGCCATGATCCGCAGGGTGCCGCCCTTGGGCGCCTCGGGGTTGACCCAGTCGAAATGGCTGAAGCTGGCGGGGTATTTGAGCGTCCCGAACTGGGCGTAGCCGTGGCTCTCGCTGATGGTCGCAGAGACGGGAAAGCTCAAGGCCAGGCTGAGGAACAGCGGGAGGGGGGAACGCATCGGGGGTGAGATCCGATCCATGGCGGCTTTTGGGCTTCTGGGTCGGTACAGTAACAGCTTGTATCGGCAGGAAAAAGACCGCCGTGCCAGGCAAGCAATGACAGCACTTTGGCATACACTTGGGGAAAGCTCAGCGAGGGTACCGATTTGCCAGAACGTAGCCATGGTTTGCAGTCATGGATCGATCGCTTGAACCAAGCCGAACTGCCCGCGCTGGCCGCCGTGGTGCAGGATTTGCAGCGCCTGGCGCAGCAGGATTCGGCCTCGGTGCAGCAATTGGCCGACGTGCTGCTGCGCGACGCGGCGCTGACCTCCAAGGTGCTGCGGGTCGGCAACAGCGTCTATTACAACCCCTCGCAGGAGGCCATCAAGACCATCTCGCGGGCCATCGTGCTGATCGGTTTCGACAACGTGAGGCTGATCGGCCTGTCGGTCAGCCTGATCGACGGTCTGCTCACCCGCGCTCCGCGCGAGCAGCTGCAGGAGCTGCTCGCGCGCTCCTTCCACGCCGCGGTGCAGGCGCGCAACATCGCCGGGTACGTGCTCTCCAAGCATGCCGAGGAAGTGTTCATCGCCGCCTTGCTCCATCACCTGGGCGAACTGGCGTTCTGGGGCTGCGGCGGCGAACAGGCCGACGAGCTGGCCGCCGCCCTGGCTCAGCCTGGGGTGGAGGTGGACGAGGCGGTGCGCGAGGTGCTCGGCACCAGCTTCCGGCAGTTGACCCAGGGCCTGGTGAAAAGCTGGAACCTGGGCGAAACCGTCAGCCTGGCGCATGCCGGCGCCAACCAGCACGACCCGGCGGCCTACGCGGTGCAGCTGGGCGTGCGCATCAGCGAGGCTGCGCTGCACGGCTGGGATTCGCCGGAAATGGAGGCGGTGCTGGCGAAGATGGCCGCCTTCGTCGACCTCAGCCCGGAGGATGCCCTGCAGCAGGTGCTGGCCAGCGCCGAGGAGGCGGTCAAGGTGGCTTCCACCTTCGGCGCCAGCAAGCTGTGCCGGCTGATTCCCAACACCGACCCCGAACAGATCCGCCTGCAGCAGGAGGAGCGCAAGGCGCGCCTGTTGCAGCCGGATCTGCTGGTGCTGCAGCAGGCCTTGCAGGATCTCGGCCTGATGGTGAGCAAGCGCGGCGACGTCGGCCTGATCCTCGACACCCTGCTCAAGGGCCTGCATCGCGGCGCCGGCTTGGAGCGGGTGATGCTGGCGGTGCTGGCCGACGAGCAGAGCTGTTTCCGCGCCAAGCGGGTGATCGGCGACAAGACCGAGCAGTGGTTGAAGGATTTCGTCCTGCCGGCCGAGCAAGTGGAACAGCCGCATGTCTTCAGCTATGCCCTGCGTCATCGCGAGGCGATCTGGATGGGAGTGCCGGCCAGCTACAACCTGGCCGAGCTGGTCACCCAGCCGATCCGCCGCAGCCTGGGAGCGGGGATGTTCTTTATCGCGCCGATCATTGCGGGGACGCGGGAGATCGGCGTGCTCTACGCCGACAGCCGGCTGTCCGGGCGCGCGCTGCGCCACGAGCAGTTCGTCGCCTTCCAGCGTTTCACCCAGCTGACCGGGCGTTGTCTGGAGGCCTTGAGCCGGCGCTGATCAGGGCAGGTAGAGGGTCAGCATCTGCCCCGGGCGCAGGCTGCTGCTGCGCGGGTTCCAGGCCTGCAGGCGCTTGAGGTCGATCTTGAAACGCTTGGCGATGACGTACAGCGAGTCGCCTTTCTGCACCCGGTAGTAGGTGGCCTTGTCGCGCGAGGTGCTGCTGCGCGTGTTGCTGGCGACCTGGCTGCCCGTGTCGGCAGGCGCCAGGCTGAGGCGCTGGCCGACCTTCAACTGGTTGCCCCGCAACTTGTTCCAGCGCTGCAGGTCGTGCACCGAGACCTGGTGGGCGCGGGCGATCTGCCACAGGTTGTCGCCGTCTTTCACCTGATAGCTGCGCGCCGCCGGCGCCTGTGCCGTGCTGCGCTGGTACAGCGGTTCACTCGGCTGCGCGCCGGGCTTGCCGGGAATGGTCAGCACCTGGCCGATACGCAGGTTGTTGCCACTGAGGCGGTTGACGTCCTTGAGCGTGTTCACCGTCAGGTGATGGCGGTTGGCGATGCCATGCAGGCTGTCGCCGGCGCGCACGGTGTAGCTCTGCCAGGCGACCAGCTCCTGCGGTTTCATCAGGGCCAGGTTGGCGCTGAGCATCTCCGCCTTGTCCGTCGGCACCAGCAGGTGCTGCGGGCCGTCGAGGGTGACGCCGCGCTTGTAGGCGGGGTTGAGCTGCAGCAGCTCCTCCTCGTCGAGGTCGGCCAGGCGGGCGACACGCGACAGGTCCATGTGCTGCTTGATCGCCACCTGTTCGAAATAGGGCTCGTTGGCCACCGGCGACAGGCTCACGCCGTAGGCCTCCGGGGTGAGGATCACCTGCGACAGGGCCAGCAGCTTGGGCACGTAGTCTTCGGTTTCCTTGGGCAGCGCCAGGTTCCAGTAGTCGCTGGGCAGGCCGAGTTTCTCGTTGCGCTCGATGGCCCGGCTGATGCGGCCTTCGCCGGCGTTGTAGGCGGCCAGGGCGAGCAGCCAGTCGCCGTTGAACATCTCGTGCAGGCGGCTCAGGTAGTTGAGCGCAGCCTGGGTCGAGGCGGTGACGTCGCGGCGGCCGTCGTACCAACTGGTCTGGCGCAGGTTGTAGTGACGGCCGGTGGAGGGGATGAACTGCCACAGGCCGACGGCGTGGGCGGAGGAGTAGGCCAGCGGGTCGTAGGCGCTCTCGATCACCGGCAGCAGTGCCAGCTCCATGGGCATGTCGCGCTCGGCCAGGCGTTCGACGATGTAGTGGATATAGGGGGCGCTGCGTTCGCTGACGGTATCGACGTGCTTGGGGTTGCTGGCGTACCACAGGCGCAGGCGTTCGATGCGCGGGTTGATGCCGATCTCGTCCTGCAGCTTGAAGCCGTCGCGCATGCGCTCCCAGATGTCGGCGTATTCGCGAGGCTTGATCTGGCTGCTGAGCCACTCCGGTTCACGCTCCAGGCCGACGGCGCGCGAGGTGTCGGCGTCGGCCGGAGCGGACGGGGCCAGGCTCTGACAGCCGGCCAGGGTCATGCAGCACATCACCACGAGCACCTGAGTGCTTTGTGCCAATGCCTTTAAATTCAAGGGCTTGCGTGGTGATAAGGGCATTGGTCGAGGTGGTATTCCCGGCGAAAAGGTCGGGCGATTCTAGGAATCGAGCCTGGACTGGTCAAGTTTTCACCAGTCTTTTGTGACCGGCATCCCTGTCGGTCAGCCTGCCGGGCCGTCGCAGAGCGACGTCAAAAAACGCTCCAGGCGTTTTTTGCGTGCCTGTGGTGCGTTTAGAACTGGTCTTTCCAGGCGCGCAGGCTGGCGAACACGGCGCTTGGTTCTGCATGGGGCCGGCCGTCGCGCCGTTCGGCGGCGCCGATCACCGCAGCCTCGGCAGTGCGCAGAAAGGGGTTGCTGGCCAGTTCCAGGGCGATGTTCGAGGGCAGGCTGATGCGCCCGGCCTCGCGCCAGCGGCTGACCTCGGCCAGACGGGCGGCGATCTGCGGATTGTCCGGCTCCACCGCCTGGGCGAAGCGCAGGTTGCTCAGGGTGTACTCATGGGTGCAATACACCTGGGTGGCGCCGGGCAGCGCCGCCAGGCGCCCGAGCGATTCGTGCATCTGCTGCGGCGTACCCTCGAACAGGCGCCCGCAGCCGCCGGCGAACAGGGTGTCGCCGCAGAACAGCAGGTGCTGCTCGGCCTGGTAATAGGCGATATGACCGAGGGTATGACCGGGCACGGCGATGACCCGAAACTTCAGGCCGAGCACCTCGATGCTGTCGTTGTCGCTCAGGCTCAGGTCCCGTCCAGGGATGTTTTCGTCTGCCGGGCCGAGCACGCGGGCGCCGGTGGCGGCCTTGAGCCCTTCGATGCCGCCGACATGGTCGAAATGATGATGGGTGACCAGGATGTCGCTGAGCTGCCAGCCCGGATGGGCCGCCAGCCAGGCCAGCACCGGCGCCGCATCGCCCGGGTCGACCACGGCGCAGCGCTGGCTGGCGGCATCCTGCAGCAACCAGAGGTAGTTGTCGGTGAAGGCGGGCAGGGCGTCGATGCGGATCATTGCGGGTCGCTAAGCTGCTAATAAAGGTGCATCTTAGTCCCCATGCACGACGACTGTCATGAGAGGAATCCGATGAGCGATCAGGCATTCGCCCAGGCCGACCCCGACTGGCTCAAGCTGATCGGCGAGGCCCGTGACTGGCTGGCCGGGCCGCTCGGCCAGTTGCTCCTGGGCGAGGAGCGGCGCCTGCTGGAGGAGGAGCTGGCGAAATTCTTCGGCGGTTACCTGGTCAGCTATGGCCCCGGTGCCGAGCCACCGCCGGATGCCGGGCAGATCCAGTGCAACGTGCGCCTCGGGGCGCCGCTGCCGGGGGTGCAGATCGTCTGCGAGGAGCAGGCCTGGCCGCTCAGCGAGCACGCCGCCGACGTGGTGGTGCTGCAGCACGGCCTGGATTTCAGCCTGTCGCCGCACGGCCTGCTGCGCGAGGCGGCGCGCAGCGTGCGGCCGGGCGGCCATCTGCTGATTCTCGGCATCAACCCCTGGAGCAGCTGGGGCGCCTGCAGCCTGTTCGCCGGCGACGGACTCAAGCGCGCACGCTGCATCTCGCCCAATCGGGTCGGTGACTGGTTGACCCTGCTCGGCTTCGCGCTGGAGAAACGCCGCTTCGGGTGCTATCGTCCGCCGCTCGCTGCAGCGGCCTGGCAAGCGCGCCTGAGCCGACTGGAGCAATGGGGCGAGGCCTGGCAGTTGCCGGGCGCCGGCTTCTATCTATTGGTGGCGCGCAAGCTGGTGGTCGGCTTGCGCCCGCTGCGTCCGGCGCGCCGCGAGCCCATGGGCAAGCTGCTGCCGATGCCGGTGGCCAAGGTCAGCCGGCGCAATGCCGAACGTTAGGCGCTCTACGAGAAGCGCCTGCGCGCGGCGATTTTCGTAGGCCTGGAAACAATGTCTGAAACCGATCAAGTCGTGATCTATACCGATGGTGCCTGCAAGGGCAATCCCGGCCCCGGCGGCTGGGGCGCTCTACTGGTCTACCGGGGGGCGGAAAAGGAACTCTGGGGCGGCGATCCCAGTACCACCAACAATCGCATGGAGCTGATGGCGGCGATTGCCGGGCTGGTCGCCCTGACCCGGCCCTGCTCGGTCAAGCTGGTGACCGACTCGCAGTACGTGATGAAGGGCATCCAGGAATGGTTGCCGAACTGGAAGAAGCGCGGCTGGAAAACCGCTGCCAAGGAGCCGGTGAAGAATGCCGACCTCTGGCAGAAGCTGGACGAGGAGGTCAACCGTCACCAGGTCAGCTGGCAATGGGTGCGCGGCCACACCGGCCATCCTGGCAACGAGCGTGCCGACCAGTTGGCCAACCGCGGCGTCGACGAGGTGCGCGCGGCGCGCTGAGCCGCTGGGTTAAGATGCCGCGCTGGCCGCGCGCGGCAAGCGATTGATGAGAGAGACGAGACGTGACAAGCGATAACAGTGTCATCCGCTACGTGGTGCTGGACACCGAAACCACGGGTATGCCGGTCGCCGAGGGGCACCGCATCATCGAGATCGGCTGCGTCGAGCTGATGGGTCGGCGCCTGACCGGGCGGCATTTTCACGTCTACCTCAACCCGGATCGCGAGATCGACGAAGGCGCCATCGCGGTTCACGGCATCACCAACGAATACGTCGCCGACAAACCGCGGTTCAAGGACGTGGCCGATGAGTTCTACGAATTCATCAAGGGCGCCCAGCTGATCATCCACAACGCGGCGTTCGACGTCGGCTTCATCAACAACGAGTTCGCCCTGCTGGGGCAGAGCGAACGCGCCGACGTCAGCGACTACTGCACCGTGCTCGACACCCTGATGATGGCGCGCGAGAGGCATCCGGGGCAGCGCAACAGCCTGGATGCGCTGTGCAAGCGCTACGGCGTGGACAATTCCAACCGCGAACTGCACGGCGCCTTGCTCGACTCGGAGATCCTTGCCGACGTCTACTTGGCGATGACCGGCGGGCAGACCAACCTGTCGCTGGCCGGCGAAGGCGGCGACGGCGATGGCAGCGGTCGTCAGCAGGCCACTCCGATCCGCCGTCTGGACGCCGCGCGGCCGCGCACCCGGGTGATCCGCGCCAGCCAGGACGAGCTGGCCGCACACCTGACGCGGCTGGCGGCCATCGAGAAATCCGCCGGTGGGCCGGCCTTGTGGGCGCAGTTGGAACAGGCGCCGGAATAAGCCAACAGCGCAATTGCGACCTTTTCGTATAGCGTGACGCATGGGGGGTTCCGCCCGTTCGGGCGAATCTCTACCCTGAGACGATGGGCAGGTCGGACCTGCCAGCCTTCAGGACGTCACAATGTACAAAGACCTCAAATTCCCCGTCCTCATCGTCCACCGCGATATCAAGGCCGATACCGTCGCCGGTGATCGCGTGCGTGCCATCGCCCAGGAGCTGACGCAGGACGGTTTCAGCATCCTGCCCACCGCCAGCGCCGCCGAGGGGCGCATCGTCGCCTCCACCCACCACGGCCTGGCCTGCATCCTGGTGGCCGCCGAGGGCGCGGGGGAGAACCAGCGCCTGCTGCAGGACATGGTCGAGCTGATCCGCATCGCCCGGGTGCGCGCGCCGCAGCTGCCGATCTTCGCCCTGGGCGAGCAGGTCACCATCGAGAACGCGCCGGCCGAGGCCATGGCCGATCTCAACCACCTGCGCGGCATCCTCTATCTATACGAGGACACCGTGTCCTTCCTCGCCCGCCAGGTGGCGCGCGCCGCACACAATTACCTCGACGGCCTGCTACCGCCGTTCTTCAAGGCGCTGGTGCAGCACACCGCGCAATCGAACTATTCCTGGCACACGCCCGGCCACGGCGGCGGTGTGGCCTACCGCAAGAGCCCGGTGGGGCAGGCCTTCCACCAGTTCTTCGGCGAGAACACGCTGCGCTCGGACTTGTCCGTGTCGGTGCCGGAGCTGGGCTCGCTGCTCGATCACACGGGCCCCTTGGCCGAGGCCGAGGCCCGCGCCGCGCGCAACTTCGGCGCCGACCACACCTTCTTCGTGATCAACGGCACCTCGACGGCGAACAAGATCGTCTGGCACTCGATGGTCGGCCGCGACGACCTGGTACTGGTGGATCGCAACTGCCACAAGTCGATCCTGCATTCGATCATCATGACCGGCGCCATTCCGCTGTACCTGTGCCCGGAGCGTAACGAGCTGGGCATCATCGGGCCGATTCCCCTGAGTGAGTTCAGCAGGGAGTCGATCCAGGCCAAGATCGACGCCAGCCCGCTGGCCAAGGGGCGCGCGCCCAAGGTCAAACTGGCGGTGGTGACCAACTCCACCTACGACGGTCTGTGCTACAACGCCGAGATGGTCAAGCAGGCCCTGGGCGATTCGGTCGAGGTGCTGCACTTCGACGAGGCCTGGTACGCCTACGCCGCCTTCCACGAGTTCTACGCCGGGCGCTACGGTATGGGCACCCAGTGCGACGAACATTCGCCACTGGTGTTCAGCACCCATTCCACGCACAAGCTGCTGGCGGCCTTCAGCCAGGCCTCGATGATTCACGTGCAGGACGGCGGGCAGCGCCAGCTGGATCGCGACCGCTTCAACGAAGCCTTCATGATGCACATCTCCACCTCGCCGCAGTACGGCATCATCGCCTCGCTGGACGTGGCCTCGGCGATGATGGAGGGCCCGGCTGGCCGCTCGCTGATTCAGGAAACCTTCGACGAGGCGCTGAGCTTCCGCCGCGCCCTGGCCAACGTGCGGCGCAATCTCGACGCCGATGACTGGTGGTTCAGCATCTGGCAGCCGGCGGCGGCCGACGGTGCCGATAGCCTGGCCACCGCCGACTGGGTGTTGCAGCCGGATGCCGACTGGCATGGCTTCGGTGAAGTGGCCGAGGACTACGTGCTGCTTGATCCGATCAAGGTGACCCTGGTGATGCCCGGGCTCAATGCCGCCGGCAAGCTGGAAGAGCAGGGCATCCCCGCGGCGGTGGTCAGCAAGTTCCTCTGGGAGCGTGGCCTGGTGGTGGAGAAGACCGGTCTGTATTCCTTCCTGGTGCTGTTCTCCATGGGCATCACCAAGGGCAAGTGGAGCACCCTGCTGACCGAGCTGCTGGAGTTCAAGCGCAGCTACGACGCCAACCTGCCGCTGACCCAGGTGCTGCCGTCCATCGCCCAGGCCGGCGCGGGGCGCTACCAGGGCATGGGCCTGCGCGACCTGTGCGACGCGTTGCACGGCTGCTACCGCGATAACGCCACGGCCAAGGCGCTGAAAAGCATGTACACGGCGCTGCCGGAAGTGGCGATCAAACCGGCCGACGCCTACGATCGCCTGGTGCGCGGCGCGGTGGAGGCGGTGCCGATCGAGCGGCTGGAGGGGCGCATTGCCGCGGTGATGCTGGTGCCCTATCCGCCGGGTATTCCGCTGATCATGCCGGGCGAACGCTTCACCGCGGCGAGCCGTTCGATCCTCGACTACCTTGCCTTCGCCCGCACCTTCGACCAGGCCTTCCCGGGCTTCGATATCGACGTGCACGGCCTGCAGACCGAGGCCGGCCAGTACTGCGTCGACTGCCTGGTGGAGTGAGCTTGGCGCTCTGCCGAGGGGACGAGACCCTCGGCAGATCAATCCCTTATTCACGATAGTCAAAGCAGTTCTTAACCTCCGGGGCGTGCCCTGCGTCACAGCGGCAAGCATCGACTTTTATGTCGTGCTTGTTATAGTTGCTCGGTTTTAATCACAAAATAATTGCGTGCGCTGCCGAGCAGCGGCTGAGGATGACTGCCGTGTCCGACTACCAAGCCTTTCGCGTCGAACTGGCGGACAAGATCGCCCATGTGCAGATCAACCGTCCGGACAAGGTCAATGCCATGAACGCCGACTTCTGGCGCGAGATCGTCGAGATCTTCCGCTGGGTCGACGCCACCGATGCGGTGCGGGTGGTGGTGCTGTCCGGCGCCGGCAAGCATTTCTCCTCCGGCATCGACCTGACGCTGCTGGCCTCGGTCGGCGCCCAGCTGGGCAAGGACGTCGGCCGCAATGCCGATGCCCTGCGGCGCAAGATCCTCGAGCTGCAGGCGTCCTTCAACGCCGTCGACCAGTGCCGCAAGCCGGTGCTGGCAGCCATCCAGGGCTACTGCCTGGGCGGCGCCATCGACCTGATCAGTGCTTGCGACATGCGTTATTCGACGCTGGACGCGCAGTTCTCGATCAAGGAAATCGACATGGGCATGGCCGCCGACGTTGGCACCCTGCAGCGCCTGCCGCGGATCATCGGCGATGGCATGATGCGCGAGCTGGCGTTCACCGGGCGCAGCATCGACGGCGCCGAGGCCCAGCGCATCGGTCTGGTCAACCGCACCTACGAGAGCCAGGAGACGCTGCTCGCCGGGGTGCTGCAGATCGCCGGCGAGATCGCGGCTAAGTCGCCGGTGGCGGTGCGCGGCACCAAGGAAATGATTCGCTACATGCGGGACCACCGGGTCGACGATGGCCTCGAGTACATCGCCACCTGGAACGCGGCCATGCTGCAGTCCGAAGACCTGCGCCTGGCCATGACAGCGCACATGAGCAAGCAGAAACCGGAGTTCGCCGACTGATGCCGTATCCACTGTTGTCCGCAGCGAGCCGCGAGGTGCCTAGAGCATGGTGAGTGGAGCCACATCCCTGAGCCTGGTGCGCGACGAACTGTTCGTCACCATGGAAGAGGCCGAGCAGAGCCTCGAGCACTTCATCGCAGAACGGCACAACGGCAGCCTGTTGCAGCAGGCGGTGGAGAGCCTGCAGCAGGTGCGCGGCACGCTCAATTTGATCGAGCTGGCCGGCGCCGAGCTGCTGGCTCAGGAAGTGCTGGACCAGGCCACCGACATCCCCGCCGGCGCTGGCGAGGAGCGCGACGTGCAGCTGGCGGCGCTGAGCAACGCGCTGCACGTGCTGCGCCGCTACCTGGAAAACGTCGACGCCCATCGCCAGGAAATGCCCGAGCTGCTGCTGCCGGCGATCAACGACCTGCGCCAGGCCGGCGCCCAGCAGCCGCTGCCGGAAAGCTTCTTCTTCAGCGTGCGCCTCGACCAGGCCCGACCGCACAGCGCCAGCCAGGCGCTCGACGGCGCGGCCAAGCTGGCCGAAGGCAAGCGCCTGCGCCATATGTACCAGGTGGGCTTGCTCGGCTTTATCCGCGAGCAGAACCCACAGGCCAGCCTCAAGCTGATGGTGCGCGCCATGGGCCGCCTGGACAGCCTGTTCGCCAACGAGCCGCGCGGGCGCATGTGCTGGATCGGCTCCGCCGCCATTGAGGCGCAGAGCGACGGCCAGTTGCTGCCGCGCAAGTCGCGCAAGCAGCTGTTCTCGCGCCTGGATCGCGAACTCAAGCTGATGCTGGGCAACCCGCAGTACGAGGCGCCGCGCAGCCTGCTCAAGGAATTGCTGTATCTGGTGGCCCTGGCCGACAGTCACGGCCCGCATGCCAGCGCCATGCGCCAGGTGTTCGGCCTGACCCCGCTGCCGTTCACCGACCACCTGTTGGAAGCCGAGTACCAGCGCCTGGCCGGCCCCGGCAAGGCGGTGATGCGTTCGCTGTCCACCGCCATTCGCGAGGAGCTGGCCAGCGTCAAGGACATGCTCGACCTGATGGAACGCGGCACCCTGCAGAGCGAGACCCTGGGCACGCTGCACGCCCTGCTCGGCAAGCTGGCCAAGACCCTGGGCATGGTCGGCCTGACCTCCGCCGGCAACGCCCTCGGCGCCCAGTTGCCACTGGTCGCCGCCTGGAGCGACGCCACGCCGCCGGCGCCTGCGCAGTTGCACAAGCTGGCCGATGCGGTGCTCTACGTCGAAGGCATGGTCGCCAGTCTGGAACGCGGCGAAAGCCGCGACACGCGGCCGACCCCGGCCGAGCCGGGCAGCGAGGCCGATTCCTTCGCCAGCCACCAGCTCAACGAGGCGCGCATCGTCGTGGTCGATGAGGCTCAGGCCGGCCTGGCCCTGGCCAAGCGGGCGATCACCGCCTACCTGGAAGCCGGCGGCGACAGGATGCACCTGGCCAACGTGCCGTTCAGCCTGCAGGCGGTGCGTGGCGGCCTGTGGTTCCTCGAGCAGCGCCGTGCGGCGACCCTGGTCGGCGCCTGCGCCGACTATATCCAGACGCGCATGCTCGAGTCCGGGCAGATGCCCTCCGAGCAGATGCTGGAAACCCTGGCCGACGCCCTGAGCAGCCTGGAGTACTACCTAGAAGCCGGCGCCGTGCTGCGTCCGGAAACCCAGCCCAGCGTACTCGACCTGGCCGAGGAGAGCGTCAAGGCTCTGGGAATGCCGGTGGCGGCCTGATGGTCTGGCGCAACGCCTTTCTCGACCCCGCCCAGCCCGGCGGTTGGGCGCTGCTGTACTGCCAGCAGCAGTTTCTCGCCGACGCCAACGGCGTGCTGTTTCCCCGCGACTGGATCAAGCGCCAGGAGCTGGACATTCTCGCCGAGCAGGGCATCGGTCATTTCGGCGAGGATGCCGTCTACCTGCTGCAGGTTACGCCCTCCACCCAGCTGGACGGCGCCAGCTGGCAGAGCCTGCGCCAGTTCATGCTGCAGGGCGAGGCCGAGACCTTCCGCATGCTCACCTACGCCGCGCAGATCGGCACCTGGTATGCCGAGCATCGTTTCTGCGGCAGTTGCGGCGCGCCGACCCGCCAGCTACCCGGCGAGCGGGCGATGCGCTGCGACGCCTGCGAGTCGCAACACTATCCGCGCATCTCGCCGAGCATGATCGTGCTGGTCAGTCGCGGCGACGAAATCCTTCTGGCCCGTTCGCCGCGTTTCGTCGCCGGGGTCTACAGCACCCTGGCCGGCTTCGTCGAGCCAGGCGAGTCGGTGGAACATTGCGTGGCGCGCGAGGTGCGCGAGGAGGTTGGCGTCGAGGTGCGCAACCTGCAGTACATCGGCAGCCAGGGCTGGCCCTTCCCGCATTCGCTGATGCTCGGCTTTCACGCCGAGTACGCCGGCGGCGAGATCGTCATGCAGGCGGACGAGATCGAGGATGCCCGCTGGTTCCGCGTCGACGACCTGCCGCCGCTGCCGGCGTCCCGCTCCATCGCCCGTCACCTGATCGATCTCTACGTGGCACGCCGATTGGGTTTGCCCGAGCCTGTGCTGCCAGCGTAAGACCCCTTGTAGGAGCGGCTTCGGCCGCGAACCTCGTTTACCTTTTCGCGGCTCAAGCCGCTCCTACAAGATCCCGGATGGCCCGCCGGAACTAGCCAAACCAGTGCTGCCAGGCCAGGCGCGCGGTCAGCGCCAGCACCACCAGGATGAACACCGGGCGGATGAACTTCGAGCCGCCCTTGATCGCCGTGCGCGCACCGAGGAAGGCTCCGACCATCAACGCCGCGCCCATGCTCAGTCCCAGCACCCAGGCCACCTGCCCGAAGGCGATGAACACCGCCAGCGCCGCGGCGTTGCTGACGAAGTTCATGGTACGTGCCACGCCGCTGGCGCGAACCAGGTCGAGCGGGTAGAGCAGCAGGCTGCTGACGGTCCAGAAGGCGCCAGTGCCGGGGCCGGCGACGCCGTCGTAGAAGCCCAGGCCAAGGCCTTGCGGCCACTGGCGGCCGCGGGCGATGGGCAGGTTCTGCTCGCTCGGCGCTTCGGGCGTGCGACCGAACAGCAGGTACAGGCCGCAGGCGAACACCACCGCCGGCAGCATCTGGTTGAGCCATTCGGCCGGCAGCCAGTGGGCGATCAGCGCGCCGAGCAGGGCGCCGATCAGCGTGGCCAGCAGCGCCCCGCGCCATTGTCCGGGATCGAACAGCTTGCGCCGGTAGAAGGTCAGCGCCGCGGTGCCCGAGCCGAAGGTGGCGCACAGCTTGTTGGTGCCCAGCACCAGGTGCGGCGGCAGCCCGGCGGTGAGCAGCGCGGGAATGGTCAGCAGGCCGCCGCCGCCGGCGATGGCGTCGATGAAACCGGCGATGAAGGCGACCAGCGCCAGGATGGCCAGGGTGCTGGGATCGATGGCGAGTTCGAGAGCGAAGGGCATATAAAGTGTCGACTTGTGGGCGAGTGCGCAGCCTGCCGACTGTTCGGCGTCCGGCGAGCTGCGCATAATGCCGGGATTTTCCGGCGGAAGGAACGCAATAGATGCAATACGACGGGTTGGCCTGGGCGGTGGCGCTGCTGGCGGTGCTGGCACTGCTGGTGGCGCTGCGCATTCTGCTCAATAGCGGCTGGTTTCTCGGCTGGCTGCGCGGCACCTGCGGCCTGGCGTTCCTTGCCCTGGCCGGCCTGGTCGGCCTGGTCGCCTACGACCTCTACAGCTACGCGCCGTTGCCGCAGGGTAAGCCGCTGGCGACGCTCAGTTTCAAGGCCGACGGCCCGCAGCGTTACCGCGTCAGCCTGCTGGAAGGTGGCCGCGAGCGCACGCTGATCCTGGAGGGTGATCTGTGGCAGCTCGATGGTCGGCTGATCCGCTGGAAGGGCCTGGCCGAGCTGATCGGCCTGGAGCCCGGCTACCGTTTCGAGCGCTTGTCCGGGCGCTTTCTCGCCATCGAACAGCAGGCCCTGGCCCAGCACGGTCGCGTGCAGCTGGCCGAGAGTCCCTACGGCGTCGACCTGTGGCGCTGGCTGCGCCTGAGCCAGCGCGACCTGCTGCTGTTCGACCCGCAGGCATTGCGCGTGACCTACCTGCCGATCGCCGCCGATGCGGTGTACAGCGTCAGCCTGACGCCGACCGGGCTGCTGGCCGAGCCGATGAATCCGGCAGCCGAAGCGGCATTGAAGGATTGGTAGCGGCCGCTTTGCGGCCATTTGGCGACCCGGAGGGTGTCCGAAGGGCGGGAGAGGAGGGCGAAATATCCTACAAAGCAAAAAGGCACCCTAGGGTGCCTTCGTCGTTTATGCCGCTTGACCTCAGGAGAGGAAGCCGCCGTCGACGTTGAGCGCCACGCCGGTGGTGTAGCTGGACGCTGCGCTGGCCAGGTACAGCACCGCGCCGGCCATCTCGCTGGGGTCGGCCACGCGCTTGAGCGGAATACGCTGCAGCGCCATGTTGAGAATGGCGTCGTTCTTGGTCAGTGCCGAGGCGAACTTGGTGTCGGTCAGGCCAGGCAGCAGGGCGTTGCAGCGGATGCCGAACTGCGCGCACTCCTTGGCGAACACCTTGGTCATGCTGATCACCGCGGCCTTGGTCACCGAGTAGATGCCCTGGAACTCGCCGGGCGAGACGCCGTTGATCGAAGCGACGTTGATGATCGAGCCGCCGCCGCCCGCCTTCATCAGCTTGCCCCCCTCGATGGACATGAAGTAGTAGCCGCGGATGTTGACGTCCACGGTCTTCTGGAAGGCGCCGAGGTCGGTATCCAGCACGTTGCAGAACTGCGGGTTGGTGGCGGCGTTGTTGACCAGGATGTCGAGGCGGCCGAACTGCTCCTTGATCTGCGCGAAGACGCTGGCGATCTGCTCCATCTCGCCGATGTGGCAGGCGATGGCAGTGGCCTTGCCGCCCTCGGCGATGATGGCGTCGGCCACGGCCTGGCAGCCCTCGAGCTTGCGGCTGGAGACGATCACGTGCGCGCCTTGCTGGGCCAGCAGCTTGGCGATGGCCTCGCCGATGCCGCGGCTGGCGCCGGAAACGAAGGCGATCTTGCCGTCGAGGTCGAACAGTTGGGTCTTGGACATTGTGATTACCCCGGGGTTAGAGAGTGGATTTGCCGATGACCTGCAGGCTCATCTGCTCCAGCAGCTTGTTCATCTGAATGAACTGGGCGAAACGCTTGTCCTGGGTCTGGCCATGGTAGAAGCGGTAGTAGATCTGCTGGACGATGCCGGCCAGGCGGAACAGGCCGTAGGTGTAATAGAAGTCGAAGCTCTTGATCTCGATGCCGGCCTGCTCGGCGTAATAGTCGACGAACTGCTGGCGGGTGAGCATGCCGGGGGCGTTGCTCGGCTGGCGGCGCATCAGTTGCACCGGCGCCGGGTCGTCGGCCTCGATCCAGTAGGCCAGGGTGTTGCCCAGGTCCATCAGCGGGTCGCCGATGGTGGTCATTTCCCAGTCGAGCACGCCGATGATCTGCATCGGGTTGTTCGGGTCGAGGATGACGTTGTCGAAGCGGTAGTCGTTGTGCACGATGCCCGGCTTGTGGTGGTCGGCCGGCATCTTGTCGCGCAGCCAGGCCTTGACCGGCTCCCAGGTGGGCGCATCGGGGGTCAGGGCCTTCTCGTAACGGCTGATCCAGCCGCCGATCTGGCGCTCCACATAGCCTTCCGGCTTGCCCAGGTCGCCGAGACCGCAGGCGTTGTAGTCGACGTTGTGCAGCTCGACCAGCTTGTCGATAAAGCTCTTGCACAGCGCGCGGGTCTGCTCGGGCGAGAAGTTCAGCTCGGCCGGCATCTCCGAGCGCAGGATGATGCCCTTGACCCGTTCCATCACGTAGAACTCGGCGCCGATCACCGACTCGTCGGTGCAGTGCACGTAGGCCTTGGGGCAGTAGGGGAAACCGGCATTGAGCTGGTTGAGGATGCGGTACTCGCGGCCCATGTCGTGCGCCGACTTGGCCTTGTGGCCGAATGGCGGGCGGCGCAGGACGAACTCCTGCTGCGGATACTCGATCAGGTAGGTCAGGTTCGAGGCGCCGCCGGGGAACTGGCTGATCTTCGCTTCGCCACTCAGGCCGGGAATATGGGCCTTGAGATAGGCGTCGATGACGGAGGCGTCGAGTTCTTCGCCTGCGCGGATGCGGGTGGATTGGTCGGTGAGCGCCATGCTTATCCCTTCTACTTATGATGGGTGCCCTAGATAATTGGCTAATCTAATGCTGCACCCGAACCGTCACAAGCAATACGCGCCGTTATAGGCGGGCGTGTTGCACCACAATCAAGCTGCCTGATTCGCCCGCAGGCGGCGGCTGCGCATAAAAAAACCGGAGCCCAAGGACTCCGGTTTCGTCTGTGTCACGGTCAGCCTAGACGCTTAGACCGGGAACAGTTCGCCCAGCTTCATCGCCAGCATCATGTCGCCTTCGGCGCGCAGCTTGCCGGCCATGAAGGCCTGCATGCCGTCGGTTTCGCCACTGGTGATGCCCTTGAGGGTTTCGCTGTCCATGATCAGGGTCACGTTGGCGTTCGGGTTATCGCCTTGCTCGACGGCGCAGGTGCCGTCCTTGACGATCAGCGCGTAGTTCTCGCCGTCTTCGATATTGAACTGGAACACCAGATCCAGGCCGGCGGCGGCGCTGGCGTTGAACTTGGATTGCATGGTTTGGACGATGTCAGCAACGCTCATGGTCTTATCCTTTTTTCAGGTTTTTCGCGCAGCCTCGCGGCCGCAGTGGGCCAAAACTCATCGGTAGGTGATGAGCTCCGGCGCCTTCAGCAGCTGCAGATGCACATGGCTGTTGAAGGAAGCCAGACTCACCTCACGGCCGCGGAACTTCAGCTGGCTGAGCGAGGTGTTGACGATTTGCCAATTCAGTTCGAAGGCCTTGTCCGCCGGTACGCCGGTGATCAGCCGGAGCAGGGCGGTGATGGTGCCGCCGGAGGTGAACACGGCGATGTTCTGTTTGCTCCGGGCCTGCTCGAGGATGCGGGCCAGGCCGCCTTCGACCTGCTCGACGTAGGCCTGCCAGCTCTGCAGACCGGGCTGCTCGTATTCGCCGCAAACCCAGCGGGCGATCAACTTGGAGAACAGGCGCTGGAACTCGGCCCGGTTCTGCGCGCCGTTACGCAGGATATGCAGGGCCTCGGGTTCTTCGGGCAGGATGCCCGGGAGCAGGGCGCGGATCACCGCATCGGCGTCGAACTCGTTGAAGGCCGCGTCGATGTCCAGTGGCGGGGCGTCGCTCATGCGCTGCAACGCGGCATTGGCGGTATGCTGCTGGCGGCGCAGGCTGCCGCTGACGCAGCGATCGAAGACGATGCCGAGCTGATTCAGGTGCTCGCCCAATACTTCGGCCTGGCGCACGCCGGTGGCAGACAGGACATCGTAGTCGTCCGCGCCGAATGAGGCCTGGCCATGTCGAATCAGGTAAATGCTGCCCACGTCCGTTTCGGTCCCGGCGCGTTGAAAGTTCCGCGAGGGTATGAGGAAGCTCGGGGGCTGTCAACGAAAAAACATACGCTTGTTTGAATCCGCTGTACGGTGCCCGTCGACCTTCGTCGCGCTTGGCCGCCGGCCGATGGCGCCGGTATGCTTGGGCCTTTGCGCGCCTCGGCGCCGCCGCATTGTCCAAGGGGGATCTGTGGAGTTTCTTAGCGAGTACGCCGGCTTTCTGGCGAAAACCCTGACCCTGGTGGTCGCCATCGTCCTGGTGCTGGCGGCGGTCGCCGCTACGCGCGGCAAGGGCCGGCGCAGCAGCGGCCAGTTGCAGGTGCACAAGCTCAACGACTTCTACAAAGACCTGCGCGAGCGCCTGGAGCACAGCGTGCTGCACAAGGACCAGCTCAAGGCCGCGCGCAAGGCCGAGGCCAAGGCGGCCAAACGGGAGAAGAAGCACCCGCCGAGCAAGCCGCGGGTGTTCGTGCTGGACTTCGACGGCGATATCAAGGCCTCGGCCACCGATCACCTGCGCCATGAGGTGACCGCGCTGCTGTCGCTGGCCAAGGCCTCGGACGAGGTGGTGCTGCGCCTGGAAAGCGGCGGCGGCATGGTGCACAGCTATGGCCTGGCATCCTCGCAGCTGGTGCGCATTCGCGAGGCCGGCATCCCGCTCACCGTCTGCGTCGACAAGGTGGCTGCCAGCGGCGGCTACATGATGGCCTGTATCGGCCAGAAGATTCTCGCCGCGCCGTTCGCCATCCTCGGCTCCATCGGCGTGGTGGCGCAGCTGCCCAACGTGCATCGCCTGCTGAAGAAGCACGACATCGATTTCGAGGTGCTCACCGCCGGCGAGTACAAGCGCACCCTGACCGTGTTCGGCGAGAACACCGAAAAAGGCCGGGAGAAGTTCCAGGAAGACCTGGAAACCACCCACGAGCTGTTCAAGGGCTTCGTCGCCCGTTACCGCCCGCAACTGGATATCGACGCCATCGCCACCGGCGAGGTCTGGCTGGGCCTGTCTGCCCAGGAGCGCCTGCTGGTGGACGAACTGAAGACCAGCGACCAGTACCTGGCCGAGCGCGCTGCCGAGGCCGAGCTGTTCCACCTGCATTTTGCCCACAAGAAGAGCCTGCAGGAGCGCGTGGGGCTGGCTGCCAGCATGGCCCTGGACCGCTTCGTGCTGACCTGGCTGAGCAGACTCAATCAGCAGCGCTTCTGGTAAGAGCGCGCCACCGAACAACGACAAGAGGAGAAGGTGATGACTGAATTCAAGGCCTTGCTGGTCAGCGAAGGCGCCGATGGCGGTTTTCAACGCCAGGTGGTGGCGCGGCGGATCGAGGAGCTGCCCGCTGGCGAGCTGCTGATCCGCGTGCGCTATTCCTCGCTCAATTACAAGGACGCGCTGTCGGCCAGTGGCAACCGTGGCGTCACCAAAGCCTATCCGCACACGCCGGGCATCGACGCTGCCGGCGTGGTGGAGGCGTCCGCCGTCGCCGAGTTCGCCCCCGGCGACGAGGTGATAGTCACCGGTTACGACCTGGGCATGAACACCGCCGGCGGTTTCGGCCAGTACATTCGCGTACCGGCGGCCTGGGCGATCAAGCGTCCGCAGGGCCTGTCCCTGCGCGAGGCGATGATCCTCGGCACCGCCGGCCTCACCGCCGCCCTGTGCGTGGACAAGCTGGAGCAGGCCGGCGTCACCCCCGAGGCCGGCACTGCGCTGGTTACCGGCGCCACCGGCGGGGTCGGCAGTATCGCCGTGGTGCTGTTGAAGGCGCTGGGCTACCGGGTCGCGGCAGCCACCGGCAAGGCCGAGCAGGGCGAATTCCTGCGTGATCTCGGCGCCGACGAGATCGTCAGCCGCGAAGAGCTGCAGCAGGGCGTCGAACGGCCATTGCTCAAGGAACGCTGGGCGGCGGCGGTGGACACCGTGGGCGGCGACATCCTGTTCAATGTGGTCAAGTCCCTGCGCCATAGCGGCAGCGTGGCGTGCTGCGGGCTGACCGCCGGCGTCGGCTTCCAGGCCAGCGTGCTGCCGTTCATCCTGCGCGGGGTCAACCTGCTTGGCGTGGATTCCGTTGAGCTGCCGTTGGTGGTCAAGGCGTCCATGTGGGACAAGCTGTCGCTGCAGTGGAAGCTCGATCTCTCGGCGTTGTGCCAGGAAGTCGCCCTGCAAGAGTTGCCGGCGGCCATCGAGCGGATACTCGCTGGCGGCATGATCGGCCGCGTGCTGGTGCGGCTGGATTGAGCGAGAGGCCCGTCGACGACGGGCCTCTGCGTTTCACGCCCGGCTGACGTACATGGTGATTTCCGCGCGAAACACCGGCTTGTCGCCGACATAGGCCAGCACCGGCACCTTGATGTCGCCGAGCTGGCTCCAGTCCAACGCGCTGCCGTCGGCCACGGCGCGGATATCGCCGTCGGCCTTGGCCAGGTACTCCACCGTCATGCCCTTGGGAATCCAGCGACAGCCGGCCGGGATCGAGGCGTCGGTCATGCTGCCGGCGGCCAGTTCGGCGGCGTTGCACAGGGCGATGGCGTGCACCGTGCCGATATGGTTGAGCACCTCGCGACGCTTGGGGAAGGTCAGCTCGGCATAGCCGGGGCGCAGCTCGACCATCTGCGGGGCGATGCTGGCGAAGTAGGGGGCGACCTGGCCGATCAGTGCGCTGAACTGCGCCGGGCCGGCTTGCTGGAACATCTGCAACATCTGACTCATGACTGTCTCCTGCGGGTTTGCGATTGAAGATGAGCGCGCGCCAGGGCAGTATACGAACGTTAGAAAATAATTCTAGAAAAATATTCTAGTCATCAGGGAGTGGCATGGCCCGTCCATCGCGTAAAGACGAGATTCTCCAGGCCGCGCTGGCCTGTTTCACCGAGCAGGGCGTCGATGCCACCACCATCGAGATGATCCGCGACCGTTCCGGCGCCAGCATCGGCAGCCTGTATCACCACTTCGGCAACAAGGAGCGCATCATCGGTGCCTTGTACCTGGCCGGCACCGCGCAGTACGCCGAACGGCTCGAGCACGGCTTCGCCAAGGCAGGCAGCGCCGAGGCCTGCGTCAAGCTGCTGGTGACCAGCTATATCGATTGGGTGGTGGCCAATCCGGACTGGGCGCGCTTCATCCTGCACAGTCGCGGTCGGGTCGAGGCAGGGGAAATGGGCGAGGCGCTGCGCGAGGCCAATCGCCTGCACTTCGCGCGGATTCTCGCGGCACTGGCCGAGTACCGCCAGCAGGGGGTGTTCAGGGCCATGGCCGACGACTGCTTCGCCGCGGTGGTGATCGGCCCGAGCCAGGATCTGGCCCGCAACTGGTTGGCCGGCCGCAGCCAGAGCGAGCTGGGGGCCTGTCGCGAACTCCTGGCGCAGATCGCCTGGGAGTCGGTGCGGGCGAGTTCCTAGGTGCAGGGAAGCAGGATCTTGCCGGTAGGCCGGCCGTAATTCGGGGTGCACCGTCGCGCATTGCCGAGTGCAGCTGCGCCACATCAACGCAAAAGCCCCGCCAATAGCGGGGCTTTTTCGTACAAGCGGCGGCGATCAGGCGCGGCGGCGGAACAGCGGTTGTGGCTGGTCGGCCGAGGCCTGGTAGACCTCGCTGTAGTCTTCGAAGGCCTTGAGCGCGTCGTACGGGTCCTTGTCCGCGCGCAGGGCGAAGGCATCGAAGCCGACACGGCGCAGGGCGAACAGCTGGTCGCGCAGCACGTCGCCGATCGCGCGCACTTCGCCTGTGTAGCCGTAGCGGGTGCGTAGCAGGTAGGCGCTGGAGGAATGGCGACCGTCGGTGAAGGCCGGGAAGTCCAGGGCGATCACCTGGAAATGCGCGAGATCGTCGGCGATTTCCTCGACTTCGTCGCCGGCTTCCAGCCACACGCCCAGGCCGCCATCGCGGGCCTTCAGCGCATGGGCGTGCTCGCGCCACAGCGCCAGTGGGACGATGATGTCGTCACAGTTGGGGATGGCGTCGAGGGTCACGTCCTTGGCCAGCAGGTGCCAGGTTTCGTCGATCACCTGGCCGTTCTTAATGATTCGCTGCATAGACGCGCTCCTTGAACGGGTCGATACCGATGCGGCGGTAGGTATCGAGGAAGCTTTCTTCTTCGGTGCGTTGCTCGACGTAGACCTTGATGATCTTGTCGATCACGTCCGGCATGTCGTCCTGAGCGAAGGACGGGCCGAGAATCTGCGCCAGGCTGGCTTCGCGACCGGCGCTGCCACCCAGCGAGACCTGGTAGAACTCCTGGCCTTTCTTGTCCACGCCGAGGATGCCGATATGGCCGACGTGGTGGTGACCGCAGGCATTCATGCAGCCGGAGATGTTCAGGTCGATGTCGCCGATGTCGAACAGGTAGTCGAGGTCGTCGAAGCGGCGCTGAATGGCTTCGGCCACCGGGATCGACTTGGCGTTGGCCAGCGAGCAGAAGTCGCCACCCGGGCAGCAGATGATGTCGGTCAGCAGGCCCACGTTCGGCGTGGCGAAGCCCTGCTCGCGCAGCTCGCCCCACAGGGTCAGCAGCTGACGCTGCTCGACGTCGGCGAGGATGATGTTCTGGTTGTGGCTGTTGCGCACTTCACCGAAGGCGTAGCGATCGGCCAGGTCGGCGATGGCATCGAGCTGCTTGTCGGTGACGTCGCCTGGCGCGGTGCCGGTGGGCTTGAGCGACAGGGTCACGGCGACGTAGCCGGGCTTCTTGTGGGCGAAGGTGTTGCGCTGACGCCAGCGGGCGAAGCCCGGGTGCTCGGCGTCCTGCTGGGCGAGCAGGGCGTCTTCGTCCTGCAGGGGCAGATAGGCCGGGTCGACGAAGTGGCCGGCAACGCGCGCCACTTCGGCTTCGGTCAGGGTGCTCGGGCCATCCTTGAGGTGCGCCCATTCGGCGTTCACCCGCTCGGCGAATACCTCGGGGGTCAGCGCCTTGACCAGGATCTTGATGCGCGCCTTGTACTTGTTGTCGCGACGGCCGTAGCGGTTGTACACGCGCAGGATGGCGTCAAGATAGCTGATCAGGTGCTGCCAGGGCAGGAATTCGTTGATGAAGCTGCCGACGATCGGGGTGCGGCCCAGGCCGCCGCCGACGGAAACGCGAAAGCCCAGCTCGCCGGCTGCGTTCTTCACAGCTTCCAGGCCGATGTCATGCACCTCGATGGCGGCGCGGTCGCTGACGGCGCCGTTGACGGCGATCTTGAACTTGCGCGGCAGGTGGCTGAACTCGGGGTGGAAGGTCGACCACTGGCGGATGATCTCGCACCAGGGGCGCGGATCGACGATCTCGTCCTTGGCCACGCCGGCGAACTGATCGGTGGTGGTGTTGCGGATGCAGTTGCCGCTGGTCTGGATCGCGTGCATCTGCACGGTGGCCAGCTCGGCGAGAATCTCCGGCACGTCTTCCAGGTCCGGCCAGTTGAACTGCACGTTCTGCCGGGTGCTGATGTGCGCGTAACCCTTGTCGTAGTCGCGAGCGATCTTGGCCATCATGCGCACCTGTGCCGAGGACATCAGGCCGTAGGGCACGGCGATGCGCAGCATGGGCGCGAAACGCTGGATATAAAGACCGTTCTGCAGGCGCAGCGGGCGGAATTCCTCGCCGCTCAGCTCTCCGGAGAGGTAGCGGCGGGTTTGATCGCGGAACTGCTTGACGCGATCCTCGACGATCTTCTGATCGTACTGGTCATATACGTACATGAAGGGTCCTGTTGTCAGGCTACTACTGCCAATCAGCGCGCACGGCCGCGCACTCCCCACGGAGCCGGGGCACGATACCAGCTCAGCTTTATGCGTAAAAGTGATGTTTGAGTATATAAACAGAACTTTGAGCAATAAGAGCGCGACGGAACATAACCTGAGGGCTTGAGCCCTGGCTTAGGCTGGTCTTAACTGCAGGGCGTGTCACCCATAAGCACAAGAACAAGGGGGAGTCATGCACGACCATAGCGAAATGGAAAAAACCGACAGCCGCGTCGACGCCTGGGCCATCTTCAGCCTGATCCTGATTGCCGTGGCCACGGCGGTGTTCTGGGTCAGCGGTCAGTAGCACCCGCGCCGGCATACAGGCCGACCCGCCACCGCGGTCGGCCTTTTTGCGCTTATGCCCTTATACTGCGCCCGGTTATTGGGAGGGGCGTCGTGATCAGGTGGGTGCTGGGGCTGTTGGCCATGTTGGGCTGGTGCGTTGCCGAGGCGCAGGGGCGGCCGCTTTCCGTGGTGTTTCTCAACCCCGGCCATGCCGCCGAGCCGTTCTGGGCCGATTATTCGCACTATATGCAGGACGCCGCTGGCGATCTGGGCATCGACCTGCGGGTGATCTACGGCGAGCGCGATACCGCACGCATTCTGCGCAACGCTCATGAGGTCCTGGAGCGGGGCGAGTTGCCCGACTACCTGATCTTCGTCAACGAGCAGTTCACCGGCCCGGAGATCCTGCGCCTGTTCGACGGCACCCAGGTGCGTCTGTTCGCCCTGCACAGCACCCTGACGCCAGAGCAGCAGGCGCTGGTCGGCGGCAGCCGCGAGCGCTATCGCCACTGGCTGGGCAGTCTGGTGCCCAACGACGAGGAAGCCGGTTATCTGATGGGGCGGGCGCTGATCGCCCTGGCCGGCGGTGAGCCGGCGCAGATGCTGGCGTTCACCGGCATCAAGCAGACGCCCTCGGCGACCCTGCGCATCGTCGGCCTGCAGCGAGCCCTGGCCGAGGCGCCGCATGTTCGCCTGCAGCAGGTGCTGTACGGCGAGTGGCGCCAGCAGCGCGCCTACGAGCAGTCGCTGGCCCTGTTGCCACGCTACCCGCAGCTGAGCCTGGTGTGGTCGGCCAACGACGAGATGGCCTTCGGCGTGATGCAGGCGGCCGCCGAGCAGGGGCGGCAGCTGCGCTACGCGGCGTTGAACAATTCCGCGCGGGTGCTGCAGGCGCGCGTCGACGGGCGCATCGAGGTGTTGGCCAGCGGACATTTCCTGCTTGGTGCCTGTGCCCTGGTGATGCTCCACGACCACGCCAAGGGGCTGGATTTCGCCGCGCGCGGCGGCAAGGATCAGGTGGCCAGCCTGCTGCGCCTGGTCGATGACGAAGCTGCCGGGCGTCTGATGCGGCGCCTCGAACAGGGTGACATCGACCTGGACTTCCGCCAGTTCAGTGCCACTCGTCAGCCGCAGATGAGCCGTTACGCGTGCTCCATCGACAGCCTGCTACGCTGATCAGCCGACCGCCAAGTGCAGCACCAGTTTCACCAGGGCCAGCAGCACCAGCACGAACAGCCCGGTGAACAGCAGCCCGAGCAGGATGAAGTGGCTGGGTTTGCCGCGGCTGAAGTCGCGGCTGCGATTCTTCCCGCTCTGTACCCCGAAGGCGGCGGCCAGCACGCTCTGCAGCATTTCCCAGAACGTCAGTGGCGGTGGCGGCGGTGGTTTGTCCGGTTCTTTCATGGGCGTTCTCCCGATCTTCCTCAAGCATAGTCGCTGTACCTGGCGAGGCCGAAACAGAGCGCCGCAGCCGCCGCCGGGGAAGACCTCGGGCGGACTCGCCAACGGATGGCAAACGGCTATAGTCAAGCACAGGAAGCCACTATAGGCAGGAGCGTTGTCCTTGATGCCCAGACCGTTACCCCGCGCGCTCGGCGAGGCACTCGGTTCGCTGGTTCGCCGCCATCTGCCGGATGCGCTGCGGCAACTGTGTCTGGCACTGGAACAGGCGCTGGCGGAGCAACGCTTGCGCGCCTTCTCCAACGAGGAGGCGCAGGCCTGCGAGCATTTCATGCGCCTGTGCCGCAACCAGCAGGGCCGCGCCATCGACAGCTGCCTGCAGCGCATCTGCGGCGGTCTGCTGGAGCGCCCGCTGCAGCCGGTGGCACTCGACAGCCGCAGTGAGTGGAGCCTGGTGGACGACGAGGAAGTCGACGACATGCTGCTCGCCCGGCGCCTGGTGCGCACCCTGCGCGAACACCTGGGCGTGCTGGAGTGGCGCGTGTGCGGCTGTTTCAACCAGTTGGCCGGTGAGCCCCTGGCCGATGCGGACAACCCCTTGTCGTTCGAGTTTCTCTTGCGTCAGTGGCAGGGCGAGCTGCGCCTGCGCAATCAGCCTGCCAGCGTGCGCGGTCTGTACCTCAGCGAGGCCGGGCGACTGCTGCCGGCGCTGTTGCAACCCTATATGCAGGCCCTGGCCGAACAGTTTGCCGCCCAGCGTATCGAGCCGCTCGGCGTCGAGCTGGCACCGCCGCGCCCCCAGCTCGCATCGCCGCCGCGCGCCGAGGCGAGGTCCGCCGCTTATCAGGCCATCCACCAACTGCGGCGCAGCAGCGCGGCGCCGCGCCAAGCCGTGGCGGGCCAGGCGCCGGGCGGCCAGCCGGCCGAACTGCTGGGACGGCTGCGCGCCGAACCGACGCCGTCCGGCGGCTGGACGGCGCAGGCGCTGCTCGAACAGTTCCAGCAACAGGACTGTTCGCTCAGCCTGCGCCAGCAGGAAGACACCCAGCTGGTGGGCGAGGTGTTCCAGCACCTGGGGCAGGACGCCGGCCTGGCGCCGGCGCTGAAACCGGCCATCGAGCGCCTGCTGCTGCCGGTGCTGCAGGCCACGTTGAAGGAACCGGCGGCCATCGCCGACAGCAGCCATCCGGTGCGCGCCACCCTGGATCGCCTGCTACGCCTGGGCGATCACTGCGAACCGGCCAATCCGGCGCTGGAGGCCCGCGTGCAGGGCCTGATCGAGCGGATCGTCGACGGCTACGACGGCGACAGCCAGAGTTTCGCCGCCCATGATGCCGAGCTGGACGAGCTGCTCGCCCAGCAGCAGCGCAGCTACCAGCAGAACGCCGAACGGGTCAAACAGCTGCACCGCGGCCAGGACACCCTCAAGCAGGCGCAGCAGGAAGTCGCCGGCGCACTGCGCGACCTGCATGGCGAGCGCGTGCCCAGGCTGCTGCTGGATTGGCTAGACGTCGGCTGGCGCGACCTGCTGGTGCACGAGCTGATCCGTATGGGTCGGCAGGACCTGACCTGGCGTCTGGACATGTCGCTCACCGGCATGCTCTACAAGCGCCTCAACGAGCGTGCGCAGGGCCCGCTGGTGGGCGATGGCGAGGCCTACGCCAAGGAGGTCGAGCATCAGTTGCAGATTCTCAAGCGGCGCATGGAGGCCTTCGGCGCCGGCAGTTTCCAGTACGCCCCGGTGTTGGCCGGGCTGCGCCGGCAACTGCTCGGCGAGGAACCGGTGGCCATGGTCGCGCCGCCGAGCCTGGCGCTGGCCCGGCCGCCGTTGGCCGAAGAGCTGCAGCGTTGGGGCGAACGCCTGGAGCAGCTCAAGGAGGGCGCGCGCCTGCAGGACGCCAGCGGCCAGCTGCATCGCCTGGTGTGGAAGAACCCGGCGCTGGATCACTATGTGTTGGTCGACCGTCAGGGCCGCGAAAGCGGTAGGTACAGCGAGCGCGAGCTGGTCGCCGAATTGGCGGGCGGGCGGCTGCTGGTCGACGATGGCGCGCAGGACTCCGACAGCCTGGTGCAGCGCACCCTGCAGGACATAGTCGGGCGCCTGTACCGCGAGATCGCCCATGCGCGCAGCCACGACGAGCTGACCGGCCTGCACAACCGTCGCGCCTTCGAGTCGTCCCTGGCGCAAAGCCTGGCCAGCCGCGGCCGCCACGCCTTCCTCATGCTGCACGTCGACCAGTTCGCCCTGATCAACACCCACGCCGGCCCGCAGGCCGGCGACGCCTGCCTGAAACGGCTCTGCGAGCAGCTGCAACGCTGGCTGCCGCAGGCCAGCTGCCTGGCGCGGGTCGGCGGGGTGGATTTCGCCGCGGTGCTGCCGGGTTGTACCGAGGCCCAGGCGGCCGATCTGGCCGAGCAGCTGCGCCGCGAGGTGGAGAGCGAGGGCTTCACTTGGGAGGCGCGCAAGCACGGCATCACCCTCAGTGTCGGGGTAGTCGAGGCGGCCGAGCGGCACGATGTCACCAACCTGTTCTGCGACCTGCAGGCGGCCTGCAACGCGGCCAAGGAAGCCGGACGCAACCGCGTGCACTGCTTCAGCATGGCCAGCGACGATGGCCGTATCGGCCTGCTGGCGATTGCCGCGCGGGTCGACGACATAGTCGAGCGCGAGGACCTGTCGCTGCGCGTACAGCAGATCGCGCCGACTGCCGAAGACGCCAGCGAGTTGCCGCACTACGAGCTGCTGCTGGTGATGCAGAACGAGCTGCTGCTGCAAGACTTCATCGCCGCCGCAGAACGCTACCACCGCATGAGCAAGGTGGATCGCTGGGTGCTGCGGCACATCTTTGCCGTGCTCGACCGCCACCCCAACCTGTGGCGGCGCTGCAGCGCGCTGTCGATCAACCTGTCCGGCAGCAGCCTGAACGACGACAAGCTGCTCGGTTTCATCGAGAGCCTGTTCGAGCGTTACCGGGTCGACCCCCGGCGCATCTGCTTCGAACTGACCGAGACCGCCGCGGTATCCAACCTGGCCAAGACCGCCGACCTGGTGCGGCATCTGCAGCGTGCCGGCTGCAGCTTCTCGATCGACGACTTCGGCGTCGGCTTCTCCAGCTACGACTACCTCAAGCGTCTGCCGGTGGACTACGTGAAGATCGACGGCAGCTTCGTCAAGGAGATCGAACGCTCGCCCAGCGATCTGGCCATGGTCCGCTCGATCAACGAGATCGCCCACGCCCTGGGGCGCCAGACCATCGCCGAGTACGTCGAGACCCCGGCCATCCGCGCGCGCCTGCTGGAGATGGGGGTCGACTACGTGCAGGGCTTCGGCGTGCAGAAGCCGGTGCACCTGGAAGACTGGCTCGGGGTGGCGGCGCTTTGACCCGTTCGCGGCGAATCGGGCAAGCTGCACGGCGCCCCTGAAACGATGCCCGCCATGTTCGACGACAATTTCCCTGACGACGCCGCGCAGACCGCGCGCACCCGCGAGACTGTCCTGCGCTATCACCTGAGCTGGAAGCAGCGCGACCTGGAGGCGGTGCTGGCGTTGTACCACCCGGACGTGGAGTACAACGACTTCTACCAGCAGCGCTGCATGCGCCTGGCCGAGCTGCGCGGCTATGTCGAAAGCAACCTGCCGCGCCACCCCGGCGAGGTGCTGGAGCATCTCGACCGCATCCGCATCGATGGCCACACCGCCTTCATCCAGTACCGCACCAGCCTGCAGGGCGGTGCGGGATTGGTGTCGTTCCGCACCGGCGAGGCGATCACCGTGCGCGACGGGCTGATCTGGCGCATCAACGAGTATGCCACCCTGGTGCGCGAGGCGAACCCTGCCAACCAGCCGGTCGGTGCGCGCCCGGCGATCAGCCGGCTGGGGCTGTCGCCCCGCCAGCTCGGCCAACTGGCGCAGGACCTGCAGGAGTATTTCCAGCGCAGCAAAGCCTTTCTCGATCCCGAGCTGAACCTGCAGCAGGTGGCGGCGGCCACCGGCTACAGCCGCAACCAGATCTCCCATCTGCTCAACCAGGTGCTCGGCGAGAGCTTCTACCGCTACGTCAGTCGCGCCCGCCTGCAGCACCTGCTCGCCGGTCTGGAGGCGGGCAGCGACCTCAAGCGCATCGACGAGCTGGCCTTCGCCGCCGGTTTCAACTCGCTGTCGGCCTTCTACAGCTGCTTCAAGCGGCATACCGGGCTGTCGCCGAAGGCCTATCTTAGAGGCCGTCCAGGATCTAGCGAGCTAGAGCCCGTTTTTAACGCAGCAGGGCCGACGCGCAGCAGATTCTAGGCGTGTTCTCTAGCAGATTTCCGCGCGGGTCCGCACGCAAGACAGCTACTGAGCCGTGCCGCTAGCCTTGGCGCATCGATCGATGACGGAGGCGTGCATGAATCCCTGGCGCAACATCAGTCTGTGGATGGATCGAATCGACGATCCGCTGCAGGCGCGACCCCGCCTGCAGGCCGATCTGCAGGCGGACGTGGCGATCATCGGCGCCGGCTATACCGGGCTGTGGACCGCCTATTACCTCAAGCGCCAGGCGCCGCAGCTGCGCGTGGCGATAGTGGAGGCCGAGACCGCCGGCTTCGGCGCCTCCGGGCGCAACGGCGGCTGGTTGATGGGTAACCTGCTCGGCGAGGATCGCCTGCTAGCGGGCCTGCCTGCCGCCGAGCGCAAAGCTTCCTTCGATCTGCTGCATGGCATTCCTGACGAGGTGGCGCAGGTGGTGGCCCGTGAGGGCATCGACTGCGACCTGCGCCAGGGCGGGGTGCTCTACTGCGCGGCGCGCTATCCCGAGCAGGAAGTACGCCTGCGCGAGTACCTCGGCGGCCTGCGCGCGCTCGGCCTGGGCGAGGACGACTACCGCTGGCTGGCGCCGAGCGAGCTGGCCGAGCAACTGCGCCTGGCCAACGCCTACGGCGCGCTGTACAGCCCGCACTGCGCCACCATTGATCCGGCCAAGCTGGTGCGCGGCCTGGCACGCTGCGTCGAGGCGCTCGGCGTCCAGCTCTACGAACGCAGTGCGGTGATCGACTGGCAGCCCGGTCTGGTGTGCACAGCGCAAGGCAGCGTGCGTGCCGATTGGGTGGTGCCGGCCATCGAGGGATACGCCGCCGGCTTGCCGCCGCTGGGCCAGCATCAGTTGCCGGTGCAGAGCCTGATCATTGCCACCGAGCCGCTGCCGGCGGAGGTCTGGGCCGACATTGGCTTGCAGCGCGGCCAGGCCTTCAGCGAGTTCAGTCGCCAGGTCACCTACGGCCAGCGCAGTCGCGACGACCGCCTGGTGTTCGGCGCGCGCGGTGGCTATCGCTTCGGCGGCCGCCTGCGCCGCGACTTCAACCTCAGCGACGACGAACTCGGCCTACGCCGCTATTTGATGGGCGAGCTGTTCCCGCAGCTGCGCACGGTGCGTTTCAGCCACGCCTGGGGCGGCAACCTGGGCATGGCGCGGCGCTTCCAGCCGCATATGCTGCGCGACCTGAAGCACCGCATCGCCCTGGCCGGCGGCTACGGCGGCGAGGGCGTCGGCGCCAGCAACCTGGGCGGGCGCACCCTGGCCGACCTCATCCTCGGTCGCGACAGCGAACTGCTGCGCCAGCCCTGGGTGCTACCCGACAGCTCGATTTCCCGCCTGCGCCGCTGGGAGCCCGAGCCGTGCCGCTGGCTCGGCTATAACGCCATCATCCGCAGCTTCGTCCACGAGGATCGGGTGCTGGCCAATCCGCACAGCCCGGCCTGGCGCCGGCGTTTGGCGCAGGCCGTGGCCGAGCGCATGGAACGTCTGATGAGTTGAGGAGGGCTTCGATTGCTGGTGCGCACGGCCTAGGCGGCCCGGCGACACCCTGCGGGCGGGGTCAGCGAACCCGGCGCAGCGGGATCAGCTCGCTGGCGCGGGCGCGCAGCTGGCCGCAGCCGCCGTCGATATCCTGGCCGGCCGAGTTGCGCACCTTGGTCAGCACGCCGCGGCTGTGCAGGTAGCGCACCATCTGCACGATGCGCTCGCCGTCCGGGCGCTGGTAGTCGTCGGCTTCCAGGCTGTTGTAGGGAATCAGGTTGAGCACGGCGAACTTGCCCTTGAACAGGCGCAGGATGTTGTCCATTTCCTCCTGGCTGTCGTTGATGCCCTTGAGCAGGGTCCACTGGTACTGGATCGGGTAGTCGATGCAGCGGGCGTAGGCCTCGCCCAGTTCCATCAACTGCTCGGGATCGATGCGCGGCGCCTTGGGCAGCAGGCGCTGGCGCAGCTCGGCGTCGGTGGTGTGCAGCGACAGCGCCAGGGCAGGGCGCACCCGTTGCTGCGGCAGACGCTCGAACACCCGCGGGTCGCCCACCGTGGAAAACACCAGGTTCTTGTGGCCGATGCCGCCCTCGGTGCCGAGCAGGTCGATGGCCTCGAGCACGTTGTCGAGGTTGTGCGCCGGCTCGCCCATGCCCATGAACACCACCTTCTTCACCGGGCGAAAGCGCCGGCCGAGGGCAACCTGGGCGACCATCTCGGCGCTGCTGAGCTGGCGCAGCAGGCCGCTCTTGCCGGTCATGCAGAACACGCAGCCGACCGCGCAGCCGACTTGGCTGGAGATACACAGGCCATCGCGCGGCAGCAGCACGCTTTCCACCATCTGCTGGTCGGCCAGCTCCACCAGCAGGCGCGCCGAGCCGTCGGCGCCGGGATGCTCGGAGCGCAGCCGGGCCAGCTTATCGAGGTCGGCGGCAAGCGCCGGCAGGCCCTGGCGTACGGACAGCGGCAGGAAGTTCTCGGTCTTCTGGTGCTTGGTACCGGTGTCCAGCGCCTTGCCCTGCAGCCAGGCGCGGGTGATCCGCCCGATGTGCTGGGGTTTGGCGCCAAGGGCGGCGAGGCGTTGGGTGAGATCGGCGAGCTGCATGGGGCGCGGATGCTATCAGGTGCCGGGGGCGTCGGCCACGTCGAAGCGCAGCACGCCGATCAGCTGCCCGGCCTCGGTAAGCACCTGCACCTGCCAGCGGCCCTGGGCCTCGGTGGGGAAGTTCTGCTTGTGGCTCCAGGCGCGGTAGCCCTCCTTGCGCCCGCCCTGGATATCCAGGGCGATGCGGTCGACTTCGTGGCCGTCGTGGCGCCAGACATGGTAGATGCGTTCGTTCAGCCCGCGCGGCGCGTTGATCGCGGTGTAGGCGTAGAGCCCGCCGGCGCTCAGTTGGGCCGGGCTGATGCGTTCGATTGAGCGCCCCGGCGAGCGCTGCACGCCGTCGAACTCGGCGGTCACCGCCACCTCGTTCAGCCAGAGCGTGGCCGGCGGCACCCAGGTGCGTGCCAGCCAGCCGCCGGCGCCGAGGATCAGCGGCAGCGCGGCCAGGGCCACGACGCGGCGCCAGCCGACGAAGCCGATCAGCCCGGGCAGGCTCGGCAGCGTCAGCAGGGTGGTCAGGACCAGGGCGACGCGGTAGCTCTGCGGGGTGCTGAGGTGGAAGATGATCGGCAGCGCGGTCAGCATCACCGCGAACAGGGCCAGGCTGTGAAACATCAGCAACAGCCAGCGCCGGGCCGCCAGCCAGCGGTAGTAGAGCGGGTCGGTAATGGATATCAGCGCGGCGACGGCGAGCAGGCCGCTGAACAGCAACTGGCCGCTGTTCCAGGTGGTGGTGATGAAGAAGAACGGCAGGACGAAGAACAGGCTTTCCTGGTGGATCATCTGCGTCGCATAGCGCAGCAGCGGGATCGGCAGCTCGAAGCCGAAACGCCGGGCGATGTGCTCGCGCAGGAGGTTTTCCAGCATCAGCCACAACCAGCTGGCCAGCAGCACCACGCCGAGCACCTTGGCCAGATTGGCCTGGCGCTCGACCAGCAGGAAGCTGGCCAACCCCGAGCAGAAACCGAAGGCGGCAACCAGGCCGGGGTAACGGCGGACCCAGGCGAGCAGGGTGGGAATGCGGTCTAGCAGGATTTTCATGGCGGCGCTGTACGACGGCGTGGCCGCGCATGCTAGGGCCCGCTCCCCGGGGTGTCCAGCCCCGGGCCGTGACTGCGCCGCGCTACGGCCTTGCCTGCCGATTCAGCCGTCAGCTATCACTGCGCCTCGACGCTGACGGCCACCGCCGAGGTCATGCGCAGCACCAGCTCGCGGCCCAGGTACTCGGGTTTCATCTCGACGTCGGGGCGCACCTTGACGGTACGCTGGCTGCCGTCGGCGAACTGCAGCGTGGCGGTACGCTGGGTGCTGTCCATGGCCTTGATCACCGCGGTGAGTTCCAGCGTCTCGGCCATCAGCAGGCCCGGCTTGCTGCCTTCCGGTGTGGTGGCCAGGATGCCGGCGGCGCCGTCTTCGCTGGTATCGCCCGGCTCGCGCAGCTGGACGATGCGTTCCAGGCCGATCATCGCGCGCACCTGGTCGCCGACCCTGAGCTGCTCGAAGTTGCGCATCTCCGGCGGCGCCTGCAGGGTGCGGCTGTGCCCCTGCTCGTCGGTGAGGGTAAAGCTGCGCGTGGCGGTATCGATGGCGCTGACCTTGGCGTGTACCTCCTCGGTTTCGAGCACCGCGCCGCCGGGCTTGCCCGGTTCGAAGGATTCGCTGCGGTCATGCTCGCCGCCGAGCTGCTCCTCGGCCTGGCTATAACCGCCGTGTAGCAGGCTGGCGACGAGAACGGGGGCAAGGAAGCTGGATATCTTCATGGGCGGGCTCCTGCGAGAGGCGACGTGCTGCGTTTGCCGAAGGTGCTTGCCGCGCGGCTCCGGCGCGGCGGCTGAAATCAGCCTAGCAGCGCTTGAGCAGGCGCGCCCCGTCGTCTCGGCGCTGCCCGCGGCGCGCGCTCGTGCTATCGTCGCGCCCCCGATCCAACCGGAAGCACGCATGAAATTCATCCATCAACGCGAACAGCTGAACGAGGGCGACCTGGTGGTCATCGAGTGTTCGCAGCCCTGCAATATCCGCCTGATGAACGACGCCAACTTCCGCGCCTTCAAGAACCGTGGCCGGCACAGCTACCACGGCGGCGCCTTTATCAAGTTCCCGGCGAAGATCCGCGTGCCGAGCAGCGGTTTCTGGAACATCACCCTGGATACCGTGAGCCGCCGTGCCGTCAGCGTGACGCGCAAGCCGCAGATGGAGTACTCGATCAAGATCGTGCGCAGCAGGGTCTGACGGCGCTCGGGCATAGTCCGGAAAGCGCGCAAGGCGTTTTCGATTGGCCAGGCCGCGGTGGGCAAACAGGGCGTTGCCCACCCTACGCAACGCGAGCCCGCGTCAGCCGTCGTAGCCCAGATTCGGCATCAGCCAGCGCTCGCTGACGGCGATGTCCTGGCCTTTGCGCTTGCTGTAGCTCTCGACCTGGTCCTGGTCCACCTTGCCCACGGCGAAGTACTGCGCCTCGGGGTGGGCGAAGTACCAGCCGGACACCGCTGCCGCCGGGAACATGGCGTAGTGCTCGGTGAGGAACACGCCGCTGCGCCCGGCCTGGTTGTAGCCGGCCTCGGGGTCGAGCAGCCTAAACAAAGTGGCCTTTTCGCTATGGTCCGGGCAGGCCGGGTAGCCGGGAGCGGGGCGGATGCCCTTGTACTGCTCCTTGATCAGGTCTTCGTTGGCCAGCTGCTCGTCGGCGGCATAGCCCCAGTACTCCTTGCGCACACGTTCGTGCAGCCACTCGGCGCAGGCCTCGGCCAGGCGGTCGGCCAGGGCCTTGACCATGATCGAGTTGTAGTCGTCGCCCTTGGCCTCGTAGGCCTTGGCCACTTCCTCGGCGCCGATGCCGGCGGTGGTGATAAAGCCGCCGACATAGTCGGTCTTGCCGCTCTCCTTCGGCGCGACGAAGTCGGCCAGTGACAGGTTCGGCTTGCCGTCCGCCTTGATGCTCTGCTGGCGCAGGTGGTGGAGCAGGGCGATGGGCTTGCCCTGGGCGTCGCGCAGTTCGATATCGTCGTGCGCCACCTGATTGGCCGGCCAGAAGCCGAACACCGCGCGGGCCTTGATCAGCTTCTCGTCGATCAGCTTCCTCAGCATCGCCTGGGCGTCGGCGAACAGCGCGCTGGCGGCTTCGCCGACCACTTCGTCGGTGAGGATGCGCGGGTACTTGCCGGCCAGGTCCCAGGAGATGAAGAAGGGCGTCCAGTCGATGTACTCGGCCAGGGTGGCCAGGTCGATATCCTCCAGCACCTGCGCGCCTATGAAGCTCGGCTTGGGCGCGTTGTAGCCGGCCCAGTCGAACTGCGGCTTGTTGGCGATGGCGTCGGCATAGCTCAGGCGTTCGGTGCGCGAGGCGCGCGCCGAGGTGCGCTCGCGCACCACCACGTATTCCTCGCGGGTTTTCTGCACGAAGTCGGCCTTGAGCTCCTTGGACAGCAGCTGGGTGGCCACGCCGACGGCGCGCGAGGCGTCGGTGACGTAGACCACCGCGTCGTTGCTGTACTGCGGGTCGATCTTCACCGCGGTGTGCGCCTTGGAGGTGGTGGCGCCGCCGATCATCAGCGGCAGCGTGAAGCCCTGGCGCTGCATTTCCTTGGCCACGTGGACCATCTCGTCCAGCGAGGGGGTGATCAGGCCGGACAGGCCGATGATGTCGCATTTCTCGGCAATCGCCGTCTGCAGGATCTTCTCCGCCGGCACCATCACGCCCAGGTCGACGATGTCGTAGCCGTTACAGCCCAGAACGACGCCGACGATGTTCTTGCCGATGTCGTGCACGTCGCCCTTGACCGTGGCCATGAGGATCTTGCCCTTGGCCTCGGGTTTGTCGCCTTTCTCGGCTTCGATAAAGGGGATCAGGTGCGCCACCGCCTGCTTCATCACCCGCGCGGACTTGACCACCTGGGGCAGGAACATCTTGCCCGAGCCGAACAGGTCGCCGACCAGGTTCATGCCGCTCATCAGCGGGCCTTCGATCACCTCGATGGGGCGCGCGCACTGCTGGCGGCACTCTTCGGTGTCCTCGACGATAAAGGCGGTGATGCCCTTGACCAGCGCGTGTTCCAGGCGCTTGTTCACCGGCAGCGAGCGCCATTCCTCGTTTTCCACTTCCTTGGCGGCGCCGTCGCCCTTGTACTTGTCGGCGATGGCCAGCAGCGCCTCGGTGGCGCCGTCGTGGCGGTTGAGCACTACGTCCTCGACCGCGTCGCGCAGCTCCTTGGGGATCTCGTCGTAGATTTCCAGCTGGCCGGCGTTGACGATGCCCATGGTCAGGCCGTTCTGGATCGCGTAGTAGAGGAACACCGAGTGGATCGCCTCGCGCACCGGGTTGTTGCCACGGAAGGAGAACGACACGTTGGACACGCCGCCGGAACTCAGGGCATAGGGCAGCTCGTCGCGGATGTAGGCGCAGGCCTGGATAAAGTCGACCGCGTAGTTGTTGTGCTCCTCGATACCGGTGGCCACGGCGAAGATGTTCGGGTCGAAGATGATGTCTTCCGGCGGGAAGCCCACTTCGTTGACCAGGATGTCGTAGGACCGCTTGCAGATTTCCTTCTTGCGCGCGGCGGTGTCGGCCTGGCCGACCTCGTCGAAGGCCATCACCACCACGGCGGCGCCGTAGCGCTTGCACAGCTTGGCGTGGTGCTTGAACTGCTCGACGCCTTCCTTCATCGAGATGGAGTTGACGATGCCCTTGCCCTGGATGCACTTCAGGCCGGCCTCGATCACCTCCCACTTGGAGGAGTCGATCATGATCGGCACGCGCGAGATGTCCGGCTCGCCGGCGATCAGGTTGAGGAACTTCACCATCGCCGCCTTGGAGTCGAGCATGCCCTCGTCCATGTTGATGTCGATCACCTGGGCGCCGGCTTCCACCTGCTGCAGCGCCACTTCCAGCGCTTCGGTGTAGTTTTCCTCGCGGATCAGCCGGGCGAACTTGGCCGAGCCGGTGATATTGGTGCGCTCACCGACGTTCACGAACAGCGAATTGCGGTCGATGGTGAAGGGCTCCAGGCCCGACAGGCGGCAGGCGCGCGGAATCTCCGGGATCGCCCGCGGCGGGTACTTGGCCACGGCCTCGGCGATGGCGTGGATATGCGCCGGAGTGGTGCCGCAGCAGCCGCCGATGATGTTGAGGAAGCCGCTGGCGGCGAACTCCTCGACCACCGCGGCCATTTCCGCCGGGGTCTCGTCGTACTCGCCGAAGGCGTTGGGCAGGCCGGCGTTGGGGTGAGCCGAGACATGGGTGCCGGCCTTGTTCGACAGCTCTTCCAGGTAGGGGCGCAGGTCGGCGGCGCCGAGGGCGCAGTTCAGGCCCACGGAAATCGGCTTGGCGTGCGCCACCGAGTTCCAGAAGGCCTCGGTGGTCTGGCCGGACAGGGTGCGGCCGGAAGCGTCGGTGATGGTGCCGGAAATCATGATCGGCAGCTCGATGCCGAGTTCCTCGAACACGCCCTGCACGGCGAAGATGGCCGCCTTGGCGTTGAGGGTGTCGAAGATGGTCTCGATCAGGATCAGGTCGGCGCCGCCCTCGATCAGGCCGCGGGTGGCCTCGGTGTAGTTCTCCACCAGCTCGTCGAAACTGACGTTGCGGTAGCCGGGATCGTTGACGTCGGGGGAGATCGAGCAGGTGCGGCTGGTCGGGCCGAGGACGCCGGCGACGAAGCGCGGCCTGTCCGGGGTTTCCAGGGTCTTGGCATCGGCCACTTCACGGGCCAGGCGCGCGCCTTCGACGTTCAGCTCGTAGACCAGCGCCTCCATGCCGTAGTCGGCCTGGGACACCTGGGTGGCGTTGAAGGTGTTGGTTTCCAGAATGTCGGCGCCGGCATCCAGGTAGGCCTTCTCGATGGCCTGGATCACGTCCGGGCGCGACAGCAGCAGCAGGTCGTTGTTGCCCTTGACGTCGCTCGGCCAGTCGGCGAAGCGCTCGCCGCGATAGTCGGCCTCGTCCAGCTTGTAGCTCTGGATCATGGTGCCCATGCCGCCGTCGAGGATCAGGATGCGCTCCTTCAGGGCTTGCTGGAGGGCGTGGAGGCGGGCGCTGCGATCGGACATGGGAACTACCTGAGCAAAGCGGGAACAAAGGTGCGCGATGATAGCAAAGCTGCAGGGTTCTGGAGTGCCTGCGCCTTTTGCATGAATTGCGCTCATGTTGCAGGCGGCGACATCTGGCTAGAATCGCCGTTATCGTCATCAAGGAAGTTGCCATGCTCAAGCCCGCTGCCCTGTTTGTTCTTTCCTTCGCAGCCGGTCTGGCGCGGGCCGAGCCGATTTCCTACGCGAACGACGTCCAGCCCATCCTCACCCACAAGTGCGTGGCCTGCCACGCCTGTTACGACGCCCCCTGCCAACTCAACCTGGGCAGCGGCGAAGGGCTGATGCGCGGCGCCAGCAAGCAGCCGGTGTACGACGGCACGCGGACCAAGGCGCAAGCCACTTCGCGCCTGTACCTGGATGCCCGTGGCGAGGCCGCCTGGCGCCAGCGCGATTTCCACTCGGTGCTCGGCGACGGGAACGGCCAGGCCGCATTGCTCAAACGCATGCTGGAACTGGGGCGCAGCCAACCGCTGGAAGCGGGTGCCGAGCTGCCGGAGGCCCTGGACATCTCCATCAACCGCAGCAACAGCTGCCCGCTGCCCGGCGAGTTCGCCGCCTATGCCAAGAAAAATGCTCACGGCGGCATGCCCTTCGCCGTCGCCGGCCTGAGCGACGCCGAGTACGCCACCCTGCAGCAATGGCTGGAGCAGGGCGCGCCGGTGACCGAGCAGGCCCTGTACCCCAACGCCACCGAGCGTCGGCAGATCGCCGAGTGGGAGGCCTTTCTCAACGCCCCCGGCGCGCGGCAGAACCTGGTGTCGCGCTGGCTCTACGAGCACCTGTTTCTCGCCCATCTGCATGTCGACGGCGGCGAGCCGGGGCATTTCTTCCAGCTGGTGCGCTCGCGCACGCCCAGCGGCCAGGCCATCGATCCGATTGCCACGCGCCGGCCCAACGACGACCCGGGCACCGCGTTCCACTATCGCCTGTGGCCGATCCAGGGCGTCATCGTGCATAAGACCCACATCACCTATCCGCTGAGCAGCGCCAAGCTGGCGCGGGTCAAGGAACTGTTCTTCGCCGAGGACTGGCCGCTGGACGCGGTGCCCGGCTACGGCGCGCAGCGCCGCGCCAACCCCTTCGAGACCTTCGCCGCGATCCCGCCGCGGGCGCGCTACCAGTTCATGCTGGATAACGCCGAGTACTTCGTGCGTACCTTTATTCGCGGCCCGGTGTGCCGCGGACAGATCGCCACCGACGTGATCCGCGACAATTTCTGGACACTGTTCCAGGACCCGCAGCACGACCTCTATATCACCGATGCCGACTATCGCGCCCAAGCCACGCCGCTGCTGGCGATGCCCGGGCAGTTCGACGAGATCGGCGACCTGCCCGGGCTGTGGCGCAATTACCGGGACAAGCGCAACCACTATGAGAACCTGCGCAAGGACGCCTACGCCGACGCGCCGCCGGCCGACTGGGCGCATATCTGGCGCGGCAACGACAACGCGCTGCTGTCGATCTTCCGTCAGCACGACAGCGCCTCGGTGCGCAAGGGGCTGCTCGGCGAGATCCCGCAGACCCTCTGGTGGATGGACTACCCGCTGCTGGAGCGCACCTACTACCAGTTGGTGGTCAATTTCGACGTGTTCGGCAACGTCTCGCACCAGGCGCAGACCCGCCTGTACTTCGATCTGATCCGCAACGGCGCCGAGGTCAACTTCCTCCGCCTGCTGCCGGCCCAGGCGCGCAAGGGCTACCTGGACGACTGGTACCAGAACAGCGGCAAGCTGAAGATGTGGCTGGATTACACCGCGGTCGACCACCGCACGCCCAGCGCGCTGGCGCTGGACGGCGGCGACCCCAAGCGCCAGTTCGCCGAGCAACTGCTGCAGCGCCTGGCCAAGCTCAATGCCCGGCCCGACCCGATCAACCGCTGCACCGGCGCACGCTGCTACCGCGAGGGGCTGGCGGCGGAGCTGCAGCACGCCGAGCAGGCGCTGGCGCGCCTGGCCAGTCGCCCGGCCGGCGGCCTGCGGGTGATCGAGCAACTGCCGGAGGCGACCCTGTTGCGGGTCGAGCTGAGCGACGGCTCGCGCGAGGTCTACAGCCTGCTGCGCAACCGTGCGCACAGCAACGTGGCCTTCATGCTCGGCGAAGAGCTGCGCTACCAGCCGCGCCTGGACAGCCTGACCATCTACCCGGAGGTGCTGAGCAGCTACCCGAACTTCCTGTTCAGCCTCAAGGCCGAGGAGATGGACACGTTCGTTGCGCAGATGGAGCGCGCCGCCGATGCCAAGGCCTTCGAGCGCATCGTCGAACGCTGGGGCATTCGCCGCAGCCACCCCGAGTTCTGGCGCTATTTCCACGACCTGGCCGAGCATATCCGCGAGACCCAGCCGCTGGAGGCCGGCGTGCTGGACATGAACCGCTACCAGAACCTGTAGCTTGGGCTTCGTCAGCTCGGCACCCACCTGTGGCGACCAACCAATCCCGGTGGTCGCCATAGCTGCAATTAATTCCTACTAATTTGCTTGGACTTTAACCGCGCAACGCACTGGCGTACACTGCGCCCATGTTTGCGAGGAGTTGCCATGAGCGCCATCACCATTACCCAAGCCGCCGAAGACTACCTGGCCGAGTTGCTGAGCAAGCAGGACACGCCGGGCATCGGCATCCGCGTGTTCATCACCCAGCCGGGTACGTCCTATGCGGAAACCTGCATCGCCTACTGCAAGCCGGGCGAGCAGAAGCCTGAAGACACCGCCGTCGGCCTGGCCAGCTTCACCGCCTGGATCGACGCGGTCAGCGAGCCCTTCCTCGAAGACGCCGTGGTCGACTACGCCACCGACCGCATGGGCGGCCAGCTGACCATCAAGGCGCCGAACGCCAAGGTGCCGATGGTCAACGAAGACAGCCCGCTCAACGAGCGCATCAACTATTACCTGCAGACCGAGATCAACCCCGGCCTGGCCAGCCATGGCGGCCAGGTGACCCTGGTCGACGTGGTCGACGAAGGCATCGCCGTGCTGCAGTTCGGCGGCGGTTGCCAGGGCTGCGGTCAGGCCGACTACACCCTCAAGGAAGGCATCGAGAAAACCCTGCTCGAGCGCATTCCCGAACTCAAGGGCGTGCGCGACGTGACCGACCACAGCAACCGGGAAAACGCCTACTACTGAGGCACCGAGTTGCGAGTCAAATGAAAAGGCGACCCCATGGGTCGCCTTTTTGCTGCCTGGCTGGGTGCATCGGCTTAGCCGGCGGCCTCCAGCAGGCCACGTCTGGCCGGCAGCAACATCAGCATGGCCAGGCCTACCAGGGGCAGGATAATCAGGTTGATCGCGTCCCAGCCAAGGCCGCTGATCAGCGCGCCGGCGGTGAACGCGGCACAGGCCGCCATCAGGCCGTTGAGCAATTCCATCAAGCCCTGGGCCTGGCCACGTTCCGTGTCGCTGTGGCCTTCGGCCAGCAGGGTGGTGCCGGCGACCAGCATCAGGTTCCAGCCCAGCCCGAGCAGCAGCGAGCTGAGCAGAAAGTGCAACTGCTGCAGGCCGGCCAAGGCTATGGCGGCACTTGCCAGCAGTATCACCCCGCCCAGCACGGCTACCCGCCGGCTGCCGAGGCGATCCACCAAGGGGCCCGCCAAAAAGGCCGGGAGGAACATGCCGAGCATGTGCCATTGAATCACCTGGGCGCTGCTGGCCAGGCCAAATCCGCAAAGGTTCATGGCCAAGGGCGTGGCATTCATCACCAAGACCATCAGCCCATTGCCAATCGCCGTGGTGGCGATCGCCGCGCGTACCACCGGGCGGCGCAGCAGCAGTCTCAGCTCACCGAGGCCAGCCTTGGCCCGGCGCGGTGCAGTGCCCTCCGGTAGCTTCATCATCAGTAACGCAGCGAGCGCTGCCAGGATCGCGATCAGCAGGTAGGCACCGACAAAAGGCGTGCTCAGGGCGGAGCGCGCCCACAGCGTCATACTCGGTACCAGCACGGCCGCCAGTACGCCGCCGCCAATCACATAGGCACTGGCGCGGCCCTTGTGCGCCTCTTCGGCGGCCTCCAACGCGGCAAAGCGGTAGTACATCGCCGACGCCTGATAGACGCCAATGGGCAGTGCACCCAGGCAGAACAGGGCGAAATCGGCCAGCCAGACGCCCAGTGCACTGAGCAAACCGCCCACCACGCCGGCACCGGCGCCGAGCAGCAAGCCGGGGCGACGACCATGGCGCTGCATAAACAGCGACAAGGGTTGTACGGCGAACAAGTTGCCCAGCATCCACAAGCCCAGTGGCAGGGTCGCCAGGGCATTCAAGGGGGCCAGTTGCAGCCCCACCAGCGCGGTCAGGGTGATCCCGATCATCGAGCAGGACCAATACAGTGCCTGGCCGGCAAACAGTATGCGGATCGAAGGGTTACGTATCAGCAGCATCAGCTGGCTCCAGATAACAGCTAGGGTCTCGAGGTATCTTGCTTCTAGTCGCAGTCGGCGGACTTGAGCACCCGCTGACAGGAGGCCGGGAAACGCTCCAGCTTTTCGGCTGGACGGATCGGTCGCCTGACCAGTTCGCCGCCACAGTTCGGGCAGCTGCCGTGCAGAACCCGCTCATTGCAGGCACTGCAGAAGGTGCACTCGAAGGAGCAGATCAGTGCGTCCAGGCTGTCGGCCGGCAGGTCGCGGTCACAGCATTCGCAGTTGGGGCGCAGTTCAAGCATGGACGTTCTCCTGGCGCTGGCCGAAGCGCTGCAGGTAGTCCTGCGGGCTGACGGCCAGGTGTTTATGAAAGCTGCGCCGCAGGTTCTCGGCATGACCGAAGCCGGTCAGCCGCGCCACCGTGGCGATCGAGGCCTGGGCGTCCTGCAGCAGGTTGCGTGCGGCCTCCAGGCGGACGCGCTCGACGTAGCGGCCCGGCCCCATGCCCAGTTCCTGGCTGAACACCCGCGACAGGGTGCGCGGGGTCATGCGTGCCTGGGCGGCGAGCGCCTCGAGCGACAGGTCGTCGCCGAGGTGGGCGGGGATCCATTCGAGCAGGGTCGCCAGGCGCGGCACGCGGCTTGGCTCCGGGCTGAGCAGGGCGCTGAACTGTGCTTGTCCCCCGGGCCGGCGCAGGAACATCACCAGGCGGCGAGCGACCGCCAGGGCCATGGCCCGCCCCAGATCGGCCTCCACCAGCGCCAGGGCCAGGTCGATACCGGCGGTGACCCCGGCGGAGGTGAAGAGGTGCGCGGCACCGCCCAGGTCGTACGGGTCATAGGTGTGCAGGCAGTCGCCCAGCACCTCCACCTCTGGATAGCCCTGACGCAGGGTCTCCACGTCGGCCCAGTGGGTGGTGGCGCGGCGCCCGTCGAGCAGACCGGCGGCGGCGAGGATCAGTGCGCCGGAGCAAACCGAACCGAGCCGGCGCACGCGCGGCTCGTTCTCGCGCAGCCAGGCCAGCAGCGGCGCATTGGCGCATTGCCGGCTTTCACCCAGACCGCCGGGAACCAGCAGGGTATCCAGGGTTGCGCCGTCGAGCTGGCGCCAACTGCCGTCGGCCACCAGCTGGAAACCGGCGGAGGTGCTCACCGGGCCGGCCTCGTCGGCCAGCAGGCGAATGCGGTAGCAGGGCGGCAGGCCCTGGCGCTGGCGTTCGACGTTGGCCGAGGCGAATACCTGCAACGGCCCGCTGACGTCCAGGCTCATGACGTCGGGGTAGATCAGGCAGGCGATGGTTCTGAGCGCATCCATGAGGGCCTCCTTGGGAATTGGAGGCAGTCTGCGCCGGCAGGATCATGGCAACAAGGACAATAAGCCCACAGATATTGCCAAGGGGTAGCAAAACTCAGGGGGCGCCGGGCGGCGCCCCGAACGGGCTTACTCCGGCATGCTCCAGGGCGCCAGGTCGAAGCCTTGGCGACGCAGTTCCTCGCGGGAGCGCTGCAGGGCATCGGCCAGTTGTTGCGGGTCGCTGTAGGTGGCGCTGGACAGCTGGGTGCGGCCGAGCAGGCGGGTGCTGGTGCGGTCGATGACGCTGATGCTGACGACGCCGGTGCCGTCCTGCTGGGCCCAGGCCACGCACTGGAACGGGCGGAAGGCGCGATCGGCAATCAGCAGGGCTTCGTTAAAACGCAGCGGGGTGTTCATGGGGTCGGTATCTCCGAGTTGATCCCAGCAATAATGGCGGCCAGCGGTTTATTGAGTTGGCCTGTCAAAGCTGTTGATGAACGCAGTCGACCTATAAGTCACACGGTACCGAAAAAAGTTTTAACGCAGTTCGCAAAAGTGTCCGGTAAAGAAGTTTTAACGTCCTGCCCTTTACAACTTTCTGCCGCGAAAGTTCCTTTTTCCTGTTTCGCTCTACCGGCTGCAGGCCCGGAACCGCGCGCCCTGTGGCTCAGGGCGCAGCATTGCGTTGATGGCGATAAGCGCTCACCGCCTCATATACCGCCTGGCGCAAACGGTTGATACCGCCAATCGGCCGATGTTCCGGCAGGGCATGCCAGGGATTGAAGGACAAATTGTCGCAGAACAGATTCTGTTCGCGACTATCGAAGTCCTGGGCCGGCACGCTGATACGTGCCACGCTTTCGAATGGCGCGATCTTTTCGTCCCACTCGACGCTGGTGTCTTCGATGGGCATGTAGTACTGCGGATTCTGCCTTTGCACCTGCAGTTCGAAGCAGGCCGGCGCGCGATCCAGCGACAGTTGCTGGTACAGCGCGTTGCGCAGGAAGTTGGGCAGGGCGCTGTTCTGCTCCGGCAGTTGGTAGGGTGGACAGTGCTGTGGCGCCGGCACCACCCGGTACTTGATGTTGTGCGGGCCGAGCTTGAACGGCGCGATGGAGTTGTAGGTGGTCGCCACCGGGCTTTCCGGCGCCGGCGCCAGGGTTTTCAGGGCGATGATCAGGTGGCGGATTTCCCAGCTGCGCGGATCCCAGCTGGGCAGGAAGGCCAGCACCTTCTTGCCGTCGGCCTGGGCGGCGAAGTTGCTGCGGTATTCGGCCACGTCGCGCACGAAGAACACCGGATGGTTGAACATCACGAAGTCCTGTTCGCCGGCATGCGCGGGGCTTTTCATCAGCTTCTCGCCTGGTACCTCGAGCAGCTTGATGGCCATGCCGCGGGCATCGCGGGCGCGGTCGAACTGCGGGTAGGCGTTGCCGTTGGACAGGCGCATCCAGGCTTGCCAAGTGTGCCCCGGCTCGCTGAATACGCCATGACGCAAGCTCTCGTCCAGATCGTCCAACACCTGCACTTCGGCCTTGACGCAGCCATGTGCCTTGGCGTGGGCATCGCGCAGCACACGGGTGTTGTCGCGGTGCTGTTCGACGATGCGCACGGCGTCTTCGATGATCAGTCGGGTCAGCGCCGCTTCGTCCGGCGGAATCTGTTCTTCGCTGGAGACCGGGCCGGAGAATTTCCAGGCGTAATAGAGTTCACCCAGCGCCCAGGCGAGGCCGGCGAGGATGAGCAGCAGGGCCAGCAGCCGGCCGAACAGACGGCAGAACCACAGCCAGAGCGTTTCGAGCATCGGATGTCTTCCTTCAGTCGGGTTCAGTTCAGGCCCGCGCACTCGGGCCCCGGTGTCCAGGCCTTGGCCGGCACGTTGCTGAGCTGGCTTTCCAGTTCGGCGTTGCCGAGCACCTTGAGGTACTCGATCAGCGCCAGGCGTTCCTCCGGCGCCAGGGCGCGACCGATCACCCCCTGCTGGCGGCAGCCGTCGCGGAACTCGTGGCCGCCGTTGCCGTTGCCGGTGATACGGGTGTCGAACAGGAAACCGCCGGGGAAAGGTTCGCTGCGGTAGCCGACGCGCACCGGGTCGAACTCGAAGTTGCCGACCCAGAACTGCGTCTGCCGTTCGTACACCGGCGACAGCAGCTCGAACAGGTTGGCCACCGAGCCGTTGTGCAGGAAGGGCGGGGTGGCCCAGATGCCGTCCAGCGGACGGGCCTTGTAGCCGCGCTTCTCCTGCACGCCGATGGACAGCCCATAGCCGTCCATGCGCCAGCGCTGGCGTGGGGAAATGCCGGCGTCCTGATAGGCGCGGTTTTCCACGTAGGCGGTGATATAGGCCAGGCCCTTGGCGCTGGAGATGCGTTTGAAGTCGACCTCGTCGAGGCTGGCGCCGAACAGCTGGACGTCCAGCCGCGACAGCTCGGCCTTGGTCCAGCCCAGGCGGCTGATGTCGAAGCGGTGGTCGGCGATGTTGTCGGCGGTGGTCGGGTCGGTCCCGACGATGGCAGTCGGCACGATGCGCATCTTCCATTCCGGGTCGCGCGCCGGCGCCAGGCGCTGGTCGCGCGGCTTCGGATCGGGGGCGTGGCAGTAGGCGCAGTTTTCCGTGTACAGCGCCTTGCCGCGACTGGCCAGCGGCAGGTCGAGCTGGCCGAAGACGGCCTGCGGCCACTTCGGCGGCTGCAGTTTCTTCAGGGTTTCTTCCAGGGTATGCAGGTCGTGCAGGCGCACGCTGGAGGCATAGCGCTCGGCCTCGGCGACGCCGCGTCCTTGCTCGTCGAGCAGGTGCAGGCTGGCGCCGACGCCCAGCGCCTCGCCGACGTTGCGCGCCATAGGCTGCATCGCCGAGCCGTTCCACTGCACCCAGTCGAACTTCCAGATGTCCCACAGCTGCGGGTAGCTCACCGGGGCATTGGCGATGCGGTAGTTGGCCTCGTCGAGAGCGTCACCGAACACGGTATTGGCGATGCGACCGAAGGCATCGGTGCGGCCGAAGCCTTCCTCGGTGGGATACAGGCCGCGGTGCCAGTCGTTCTTCGCCGTGGCCAGCAGGCGATCGAGCACCTGCTTGAAGTCCTTGCGCAGTTCGTCACGCCCCTGCGGGTACTGCTCGCCGAGCACTTCGCGGGCGAAGCGGCGGAACTTCAGCGGGTTGTAGTAGGTGAAGGCCATGCTCATGCCCAGGGCCTGGCCGAAGCCGCCGCCGCGCAGGGTCGGCACGGTGGAGGCCAGCGAGTGCAGGGCGGCGCCGCCGTCGATGCGCACCGCCTGGCCCTGGTAACGCAGCTCGCCGGTGTGGCAGGCGGCGCAGCTGATGTCGAGGAAGTGCTCGCCGCTTTCGTCGTCCTGGTGGCGGGCGAAACCCACCGGCAGGTTGCCGGGGTTGAGGGGCGTGGCGCGCTGGTTCGGGTCGGTGAGAAAACCGAAGCGGGCGAGGTATTCGGGGCGGGCGAACTTGGCGCTGCCGAAGGGCATTTCCAGGGCGTTGAACCAGGCGTAGCGCAGGCCTTTTACCGTGGTGCCCTGGGGTGTGTAGTAGTAGGTCTGACGTTCCTCGTCGCTCCATTGCTCGAGGTAATGCAGCTGGCTGGGTTGTTCGAAGGTCGGCAGGTTGGGGTTGGCGATGTAGTAAAGCACCACCGCCAGGCCGATCAGCGCCAGCAACAGGATGAGTTTCAGGGTACGACGGAGCAGACGCATCAGAGACTTCCTTGTGGCGTTCTTATTAATGGGCTTGTTATGCCAATACCGCAGGCGCTTGGCAAGTTGCCATCTTGACGGCTAAGAGAAGTTCGCCATAACCAGCCAGAACAAGTGATATAGAGAAATGTTCCAAGCGGCGTCAAAGTTCTTGCTAGCGTTACATCTATGTGCGCCAAATCATTGTTTTTATTGGAATTACAAAATAATGGCGCCAAGGATGGGATATGTTGGAGGCTGTATCCGTCGCATCCCGCCAGTTACTGGTGATCGACCCCTGTGACGAGTGCGAACGCCTGCTGCCACGTGTGCAGGCCGCCGGCTGGGCACTGCGCCGCTGTCGCCTGGACGAGTGCGACAGCCTGCACGGCGATGTCGTGCTGATCCGCCTGGGCGAGGCGCTGCTGCTACAGCCGCAGGGACTGCTTGCGCTGTTGCGGCGCAGCGCCGCCAGTTGCGTCGCCTTGCTCGATGGGCCGAGCCTGGCGCGGAGCGAGGTCGCCGAGCTGATCGGCGAATGGTTCTTCGCCGCCCATGCGCTGCCGTGCGAGGCCGAGGCACTGCTCGAGTCGCTGGTGCAGGCGCAGGCCACCACGCGCCTGCGCAGCCTGCAGGGCGAGCGCCACCCCCGTCAGTTTCTCGGCAACAGCAGTCAGACCCGCGCACTGCGCAAACAGATCGAACGCTGCGCCGGGCTGGAGGCGCCGCTGTTGCTCACTGGCGAACGCGGCAGCGGCAAGGCCCTGCTGGCGCGCCTGCTGCACGAGCGCTCGGCGCGCGCCGGCAAGCTCTATCTGCGTTTCGACTGTGCCGCGCCGCCCGCCGCACAGCTCGAGGCCCGTTTGTTCGGCGAAGGAGGCGCCCTGGCTGCAGCGGCGGGCGGCACCCTGGTGCTGGAGGGCGTCGCCGCGCTCGACGGCGCCGGGCAGCGCCGCTTGCTGCAGCATCTGCAGGCGCATCCGGGCCTGCACCTGTTGACCATCAGCCGCGGCGAGCTGGAGGAGGCGGTGCGCCAGGGCCGCTTGCGCGACGACCTGTACCGCCTGCTGGCCAGCCAGCAGCTGCAGACCACGCCGCTGCGCGAGCACCGCGGCGACCTGCTGCTGCTCGCCGAGTATTTCGCCAAGGTCTATGGTGCGGTCATCGGTCGACGCCATCGGCGGTTCAGCGACGAGGCGATCGACGCCATGGCCGAGCACCTGTGGCCGGGCAACGTGCGCGAGCTGTGCAATCGGGTGGTGCGCGCCCTGGTGCTGGCGCAGGGGCGGCAGATTCTCGCCCGCGATCTCGGCCTGGAGCCGGGGCAGGAGCAGAGCGCGGCGGTCGCCACCCTGGCCGACTACATCCTGCGCGCCGAGCGCCAGGCGCTCAACGACGTGCTGGCACGCTACGCCAACAATATGAGCCAGGCGGCGCGCAGCCTGGGCATATCCCGCCCGACTTTCTATCGGTTGCTGCACAAGCACCGCCTGCGCTGACCCGCCACGGCTGTATCGCTGGCGAAACACTGCTAAGGTGCACGGCGCACCATCTTGCCAAGGAGATCGCCATGCACCCGTTCGACGCCGAGAAACCGCCGCAACTGGCCATGCTGCTGGGCTATGCCGGGCTGGTGCCCTTCGTCAGCGGGGCCTTGGGGATCTGGGTGATCCCGCTGGGCTGGCGGCCCTTCGTGCTGGCGGCGCTGCTGGATTTTGCCGCGGTGATCCTCGCCTTTATGGGCGCGATCCACTGGGGCCTGGCCATGCGCGCGGAGGAGACCGACGAGAATGCCCAGCTGCAACTGGGCCTGTCGGTGATTCCGCCTTTGCTCGGCTGGGCCGCGCTGGCCAGCGGTCTGCCCATGGCCCTGGCGCTGCCGATCTTCCTCTTGGCCTTTATCGGCCTCTATCTGGCCGACCTGCACGCGGTCAAGGTGGGGCTGGCGCCGCAGTGGTATCCGGCGCTGCGCACGCCGTTGACCCTGGTGGTCTGCGCCAGCCTGCTACTGGCCTGGGCCAGCGTGCTGATCCGCTGACTCCAGCAGCGCCTCGACCCGTTCCAGCGCGGCCTGGCGGCGTTGCGGCCAATCGCCGGACAGCTCGCAGAATGGCTGGCGGTTGTCCACCAGCCACTGCCGGCAGGCGCGCTGGAAGGCCAGGCGCTCGTCCAGCTGCGGCTGGCAGCGTTGGCCGTCGTCGACCCAGGGCACGCCCTGCGGGTCGAGCAGCAGGTGCAGGTCGTAGCGGCGCGCGCGCAGTTCGTGTTCCAGCCACGGCGGGCAGTCGCCGAACAGGCAGCGGCTCCACAGCAGGTTGCTCAGCAGGTGGGTGTCGAGGATCAGCAGCGCCGGGCGTTCGGCCCGCGCGGCATCCTCCCAGGCCAGTTGGCCGCGGGCGATGGCCGGGATATCGGCGTAACAGGTGTCGCGCCGCTCCCGCTCGATGAAATGGCGCACGTACTCGCCCACCACCAGGCCGCCGAAGCGTGCCTGGATCTCGGTCGCCAACCAGCTCTTGCCGCTGGATTCGGGGCCGGTCAACACCAGTACCTTCATGCGCTGGCTCGCAGCGCCGGGGCGTGACGCCAGCTCAGCCAGCCGCTGACAGCCAGCGCGGTGAAGGCGGCGTACAGGCCGGCGGTCAGGTACAGCGCGCTGTGCAGGAAGAAGGCGACGTAGCACAGGTCCACGACTATCCACAGTGCCCAGCACTGCAGACGCTTCTGCGCCATCCACAACTGGGCGATCAGGCTGAAGGCGGTGAGCGTGGCGTCCAGCCAGGGCGAACTGGCGTCGGTGTGGGTGGCCATCAGGTAGCCGAGCAGCAGGGCTCCGCCGGCGCCGGCGCTCAGTCCCGCGGCCAGGCCGGCAACACTGAGACTGCTGACCTGGCGCCCGTCGTGATGCTCGCCGCCGCGGGTCCATTGCCACCAGCCGTATAGCTGCAGGCCGGCGAACAGCAGCTGCAGCAGCAGATTGGAATACAGCCGCCAGTCGAAGAACAGCCAGGCATAGAGCAGCACCATGACCAGGCCGATGGGCCAGCACCAGGGGTTTTGTCGTACCGTCAGCCAGACCGCGACGATGCCGAGACCGGCGGCGATGAGTTCGAGCCAGGACATCCAAGCTACTCGGGAGGGAAAGGGGGAGCGATTGTAACGATCCGCCCGGCGTTCAGCACGCCAGGGTGTCGGCCAGGCGATAGAGCATCAGCAGCTTGCGGGTGATGGTCTGCTGGATGTCCTCGCGTTCGAAGCTGGACAGCCGCGGCAGGCGCGCCAGTTGCAGGCGGTGCAGGTGGATATAGGGCATCTGCTGGTCGAATTCGCGCAGATCGCCCTTGATCAGCACCGGCAGGAACACATCGCCGACCTTCTTCTGGTTGCTGATGATCTGCGCCAGCGCCGGTTTGAAGGCCATGGTCTTGGGCGCCGGGCCGCCATCCCTGAGCTGGGTGCCGAGCAGCAGGCCAGGCTTGCCCAGCACCTGGCCCGGCAGCACGCACAGACCGGTCTTGCGTATGGCCTGGCTGTCGATGCCGTGCAGGGTGTCGTGGAAGGCGTAGGGGTTGGGCAGCACCACCATCTTGCGCCCGAGGTCGCTGGGGAAATGCAGGCTGTAATTGGTGTATAGCTGGCCCACCGACTCGGAATAGACGCACAGGCGGTTCTCGAACAGCTTGATGAAGCGCTCGGCCAGCTCGCGGCGGGCCATGCTGTCCAGGTCCCAGATCAGGTCCTGGTTCTGCGGCCGACTGAAGTCGACCTCCTGATGCTCCATGCTGCTCATGCTTGCCTCATACGCGGAACTGTCCCAGCAGGCGGCCCAACTGGTCGGCCAGCTGCTTGAGGTGCTGGCTGGCGGCGTTGGACTGCTCGGCGGCCTCGGCGGTGTTGTGCGCCAGGCCGGCGGTCTGGGTGACGTTCTGGTTGATGTCTTCCACCACATGCGACTGCTCCAGGGTGGCGCTGGCGATCGAGGCGTTGAGCCCGGTCAGGTTGCGCAGCGATTGTGCGATCTGCACCAGGCTTTGACCAGCCTGGCTGGCCTGCTCCACGGTCAGTTGCGAGGCGCGGCTGCTTTCGTGGATGACCTTGACCGCCGCCTCGGAGTTGCCCTGCAGGCGTTCGATCATGCCCTGGATTTCCGCCGTCGACTGCTGCGTGCGCTGCGCCAGCAGGCGCACCTCGTCGGCCACCACGGCGAAACCGCGGCCCTGTTCACCGGCCCGCGCCGCCTCGATGGCGGCGTTGAGCGCGAGCAGGTTGGTCTGCTCGGCGATCGAGCGGATCACCTCGAGCACGCTGCCGATCTGCGTGCTTTCGCTGGCCAGCGACTGGATCACCGCCACCGCCTTGTCGATGGTGGCCGACAGCTGGCCGATCTGGCGCAGGCTGGCCTCGATGTTCTGTTGGCCCTGAGTGGCCTGTTCCTCGGCGGCGTGCACCTCGCTGGAAGCGTGCTCGGCGTTCTTCGCCACGTCCTGCACGCCGTAGGTCACCTGGTTGACCGCGGTGGCCACCAGCTCCATCTGCTGCGCCTGCTGTCGGCTGTGCTGCTGCGCCTCGCTGGAAATGTCGCCGAGCGAGCGCGCGGCCTGATCCAGCGAGCCGGCCGAGTCGAGCAGCTGGCGGATGACGCCACGCAGCTTGTCGGTGAAGGCGTTGAAATGGCTGGCCAGGGCGGTCAGCTCGTCGCGCCCGTGGGTATCGAGGTTGCGCGTCAGGTCGCCTTCACCGCTGGCGATATTGGCCATGGCGTCCACCGCCGCCTGCAGCGGCTGGGCGATGCTGCGGGCGATCAGCAACACCAGGGTGGCGAGCAGCAGGGTGATCAGCAGTCCGATGCCCAGGGCGCGCAGGGCCTGTTCCTTGAACACCGCCTGGACGTCGTCGACATAGACGCCGGAGCCGATGATCCAGCCCCAGGGCTGGAACAGTTCGACATAGGAAATCTTCGGCACCGGCTCGCTGGCGCCCGGCTTGGGCCAGCGGTAGTCGACCTGGCCGGCGCCCTGGCTGCGGGTGACGGCCACCATCTCGTTGAACAGCGCCTTGCCGTCCGGATCCTTGAAACCGGAGAGGTTTTGCCCCTCCAGCTTGGGGTTGGTCGGGTGCATGATCATCACCGGAGTCTGGTCGTTGATCCAGAAGTACTCCTGGCCGGCGTAGCGCAGCCCGCGGATCAGCTCCATGGCCTGTTTCTGCGCGTCCTCGCGGCTCAGGCTGCCGGCGCTTTCCAGGCCGTGGAAGTGCTTGAGGATGCCGGCGGCGCTCTGCACCACGTGCTCGGTCTTTTCCGCCTTGCCGGCATAGAGGTCGAGATTGATCTGGCGCAGCATATAGGCGCCGAGCAGGATCAGGGTCAGGATGGCCAGCGCCAGGATCAGCCACAGGCGCCGGCTGATGGGAAGACTACGTAAGCTGTTCATGGACGAGTTCCTGATTCTTGTTGTTGTCGGTCTCGAAGCGGCCTGGCCGGGCGGCGCGAACTGCTGGTCACGACGAGGCATTCTTTACTCTAGTTGTCTGATAGCATTTCGGCCGCTCGGCGCAAAACCTGAGTTTGCACCGAGCTAGAGGGGGCGGGGAACCTCTGGGGCGCCTCCGTGTCCCAGCGCACGGCACAGCGTTCGACTGTGCTGGCCTATTTACTTGTGCGGCGTTCGCCGCGATTTCTGGGGGAATTCGATGGACTTCTGGGCGGCCATGCAGGCCTTGATTCTGGGCATAGTGGAGGGGCTGACCGAGTTCCTGCCGATTTCCAGTACCGGACACCTGATCGTGGTCGGCGACCTGCTGGACTTCAACGGCGAGACCGCCACCGCGTTCAAGATCATCATCCAGTTGGGCGCCATCCTCGCGGTGATGTGGGAGTTTCGCCAGAGGATCTTCGACGTGGTGCGCGGGCTGCCGAGCGAGCCGCAGGCGCAACGCTTCACCTTCAACCTGCTGCTGGCCTTCATTCCGGCGGTGATCCTCGGTCTGGCCTTCGCCGATCTCATCGAGCACTGGCTGTTCAACCCCATCACCGTGGCCACTGCCTTGATAGTAGGCGGCATCGTGATGATCTGGGCAGAGAAGCGCGAGCACGAGATCAAGGCCGAAACGGTCGACGACATGACCTGGAGCCTGGCCCTCAAGGTCGGCTTCGCCCAATGCCTGGCGCTGATTCCCGGCACTTCCCGCTCCGGCGCCACCATCATCGGTGGACTGGTGTTCGGCCTGTCACGCAAGGCGGCCACCGAGTTTTCCTTCTTCCTGGCCATGCCGACCATGGTCGCCGCGACCGTCTACTCCCTGTTCAAGTACCGCGACATCCTGCAACTGAGCGACCTGCCCACCTTTGCCATCGGCTTCGTCACCACCTTTATCGTGGCGATGTTCACCGTGCGGGCATTGCTCAAGTTCATCGCCAACCACAGCTATGCCCTGTTCGCCTGGTACCGCATCGGCTTCGGTCTGCTGATCCTCGCCACCTGGCAACTGCAACTGATCGACTGGAGCACCGCGCAGGGATGATGGCCAAGGAGCGCGCGGGGCGCCTCACCAGCTGGAACGACGACAAGGGCTTCGGCTTTATCCAGCCGCAGGGCGGCGGTGCCGAGGTGTTCGCGCATATTTCGGCGATGCGCGGTGAGCGGCGCCCGCAAGTCGGCGACAGCCTGCTCTATGTCGAGGGGCGCGATGCCCGCGGCCGGCCGCGGGCCGAGCATATGCGCCTGGCGGGCTCACCGAGTCTGGACCGGCCGGCGATCCGCCGCCAACCCAGGGCGCCGCGCCAGCCTGCAGGGGCGCGGGAGGCGCGCGGCGCGACTAACGGTGTTCGCAATCCGGGGCTGAAGCTCGCGCTGTTCGCCGCGCTCTGCGCGCTGCCGCTACTGGGGGCCCTGCAGTCGCTCGGCGCCGGGCTGCCGTGGGTGCTGCCGCTGTACCTGGCGGCCAGTCTGCTCGGCTTGCTGCTGTACTGGCTGGATAAACGCAGCGCCCAGGGCGGCGGCCGACGCATCCCGGAAAACACCCTGCACCTGGTGGAGCTGGCCGGCGGCTGGCCCGGTGCGCTGCTGGCGCAACAGTTCCTGCGCCACAAGACGCGCAAGGCTTCCTACCAGACGGTGTTCTGGCTGATCGTCGCCGCTCATCAGGCGTTCTGGCTCGATTGGCTGCTGCTCGATGGCACCTATATCGCCCGCCATTTACCGCTGTTCGTCCAGTAGCAGCCCCGGCTGCAGGCGCTTGGCCAGCTTGCGCACCACCAACTGGTGCGAGCGGGTGAGCAACCGCCGCAGTTCGGCTTCGCCCAGCGGCGGCTGCCGCCCGCTCATGCTGATCCAGTGTGCCCGCGCCAGGTACGGGGCCGGGCGGATGCCGGGGCGGTCGACGAAGCCGAGGAACAGGTCGCCGTCCACCTTGAACGCCAGGTCTTCGCCGAGAAAATCGAGGATGGCGAACATCTTGTTGCCGGCTACCGAAAATACCCGGTTGCGGCCCCACTTGAGGTCTTCGCGGGCGCCGGGCAGGGCCAGACAGAAGGCGGCGATCTGATCGGAGGTCATTTCCGGCTCCAGGTGGCTGGGAACCTGTTAACGATCTCGCGAGCTAGAGCCATACAAGGCAAAAACGGGCGAGGATGCGGAGTTTACTGATGTAAATGAGCATTCCGAGCCTGTTTTTAACGCAGTAGGGCCGACGCGCAGCAGATCGTGGGCAGGTTCTGAGGCTAAGCTGGCAAGTCTATCCACCCACCTGGGGGTGCACCATGTCGCTGTCCATGTACCACGCTTCGATTCCGATTTTCCTGCGCATGCTCGGCAATCTTGCGGCGATTCTCGACAAGGCCGAGCAGCATGCCCACGACCACAAGATCGCCGCCGAGGTGCTGCTGAGCGCCCGCCTGGCGCCGGACATGTACCCGCTGACCCGCCAGGTGCAGATCGCCAGCGACGCGGTCAAGGGCTGTGCGGCGCGCCTGGCGGGGATCGAGGTGCCCAGCTTCGCCGACACCGAGAGTAGCTTCGCCGAGCTGCAGGCGCGCATCGGCAAGACCTGCGACTTTCTGCGCAGCGTCAGCCCGCAGCAGCTCGATGGCAGCGAAAGCCGCGCCGTCAGCCTGAGTTTTCCCGGCCTGGAACTGCGCTTCAGCGGTCAGGACTATCTGCTCAATTTCGTCCTGCCCAACTTCTATTTCCACCTCAGCATCGCCTACGCCATCCTGCGCCATAACGGCGTGCCGCTGGGCAAGATGGATTATCTCGGTCACCCCTGAGGCATCCTGTATCTGCAGTGGCGGCGCTCCCCACGGCCATGCCTTCATCGGCAAAAAAAGCCCCAGGGTAAGGAGCCAACACCCTGGGGCCGGAGCGACTGGCGGTTGCCGGTCGGGAGAGAGGAAAGCGTCAGGCCTGTGGTTGCCAGCCGCCGCCGAGCGCCTTGTAGATGGCGACTATGCCGCTGTACAGCTCGACCTCGGCCAGCGCCTGGGCGTCTTCGGCGGCCAGGCGCTCGCGTTCGGCGTCCAGCAGCACAAGGAAATCCACCGTGCCTTCGCGGTAGCGGATCGCCGCCTGCTCGGCGGCGGCGCGGCTGGCCTCGGCCTGGCGCAGCAACGAGAGCAGGCGCTGCTGACGCTTGGCGTAGTCGCTGAAGGCATTTTCCGATTCTTCCAGGGCCAGCAGCACCTGCTGCTCGTACTGCGCCAGGGCGCCGTCGGCCTCGGCCTCGGCGCCGCGCAGGCGGGCGCGCACGCTGCCCAGGTCGAACGCCGCCCAGCTGATGCTCGGCGCCACGCCCCAGGCGCGTGCGGCCGAGGAGCCCAGCTGCGAGCCGCGCCCGGCGGTAAAACCGAGGAAACCGGACAGGCTGACCCGCGGGAACAGATCCGCGGTGGCCACGCCGATCTGCGCCGTGGCCGCGGCCAGCTGGCGTTCGGCGGCCTGCACGTCGGGACGGCGGCGCAGCAGCTCGCCCGGATCGCCGATCGGCAGGGCCTTGGCAATGGCCGGCAGCGGCCGGGCCGACAGGTCCACCTCCAGCTGCTCCGGACGCTGGCCGAGCAGGGTGGCGATGCGGTTCTGTGCGCGCACCTGTTCGGCCTGCAGCTGCGGCAGGCTGGCCTCGGTGGCGGCCAGGCGGGCGTCGGCGCGCAGCACGTCCAGCTCGCTGCCGACGCCGGCGTCGCGCAGCTGCTCGGTGATGGCTCGCGAGTCCTGCTGGTTCTTCAGGTTCTCGCGGGCGATGTGCTCGCGCAGCTGGGCGCCGCGCAGGGTGCCGTAGGCATCCACCAGCTCGGCGATCAGGCTGATCTGCAGCTGGTAGTAGTCGGCCTCGGCCACCTCGATCTGCGCTTCGCTGGCCTCCAGCTGGCGCTGGATGCGGCCGAACAGGTCGAGTTCCCAGGCCATGTCCAGGCCCAGGTCGTAGCGTTCCTGACGGATGCGCTGCTCGCTGGTGGGCGGCTGCTGGGCCTTGCCGAACTCGCCGCTGGCGCGGCTGGTGACGGTGGGCAAGCGGTCGTTGGCGACATCGTCGCGGATCGCCCGCGCCGCGCGCAGGCGGCTGAAGGCCACGCGCAGCTCGCGGTTGTCCGCCAGCGAGCGCTGCACCAGGCGGTTCAGCGTCGGGTCGTCGAACTGCTGCCACCAGGCAGCCTCGAAACGGGTGCGGTCGTAGTCGCCGGCCTCCAGCGCGTCGAGGCGCGCCGGTTCGGTCTGCGGCGCGCGGTAATCCGGGCCGACCGCGCAGGCGCTGACCGCCAGGGCCAGCAGGCTGATCTTCAGGGCATTGGCAACGCGCTTCATGCGTGCACCTCGTGGGCAGCGGCTTGGGCCTTACGCGCCTGGCGTTTCTCGACGAAGGCGCGGATCAGCACGTAGAACACCGGGGTCAGCAGCAGACCGAAGAAGGTCACGCCGATCATCCCGCTAAATACCGCCACGCCCATGGCATGGCGCATCTCGGCGCCGGCGCCAGAGGACAGCACCAGCGGTACCACGCCCATGATGAAGGCGATCGAGGTCATCAGGATCGGCCGCAGACGCAGGCGGCAGGCTTCCAGCACCGCACTGATGCGATCCAGGCCTTCCTCCTGTTTTTCCTTGGCGAACTCGACGATGAGGATGGCGTTCTTGCACGCCAGGCCCACCAGCACGATCAGGCCGATCTGGGTGAAGATGTTGTTGTCGCCGCCGGCCAGGATCACCCCAGTGATGGCGGAGAACAGCACCGTCGGCACGATCAGGATCACCGCCAGCGGCAGGCTCCAGCTCTCGTACTGGGCGGCCAGCACCAGGAAGGCCAGCAGCACGCAGAGCGGGAAGATGAAGATCGCGCTGTTGCCGGCGAGGATCTGCTGATAGGTCAGCTCGGTCCACTCGAAGGTCATGCCGTTGGGCAGCTCTTCTTTCAGCAGCTTGGCAATCGCCGCCTCGGCCTGGCCGGAGCTGTAGCCGGGCGCCGCCGCGCCGTTGATCTCGGCGGTGAGGAAGCCGTTGTAGTGCATCACCCGGTCGGGGCCGGCGCTGTTCTCCACCTTGACGAAGGTGGACAGCGGCACCATTTCCCCGCGGTTGTTGCGCACCTTGAGCTGGCCGATCTGCTCCGGTTCCAGGCGGAACTGCTGGTCGGCCTGGACGTTGACCTGGTAGGTGCGGCCGAAGCGGTTGAAGTCGTTGGCGTACAGCGAGCCCAGGTACACCTGCATGGTGTCGAAGATGTCGCTGATGGCCACGCCGTGGGTCTTGGCCTTCTCGCGGTCGATGTTGGCATCGATCTGCGGCACGTTGACCTGGTAGCTGGTGAACACCGACATGGGGTTGAGCTCCGGCAACTGGCGCGCCTTGCCCAGGATGTTCTGGGTCTGCGCGTACAGCTCCTCGTAGCCCAGGCTACCGCGGTCCTGGATCTGCAGGCGGAAGCCACCGATGGTGCCGAGACCCTGCACGGGCGGCGGCGGGAAGATGGCGATATAGGCGTCCTGGATCTCGGCGAACTGGGCATTCAGCTCGGCGGCGATGGCGTTGGCCGACATCGACGGATCACTGCGCTCGTCGAAGGGCTTGAGCGGGGTGAAGACGATGCCGCTGTTGGGGCTGTTGGTGAAGCCGTTGATCGACAGACCGGGGAAGGCCACGGTGTTCTCCACGCCCGGGTGCTTGCCGGCGATCTCCGACATACGCTTGATCACCGCCTCGGTGCGGTCCAGGGTGGCGGCGTCCGGCAACTGGGCGAAGGCCACCAGGTACTGCTTGTCCTGCTGCGGCACGAAGCCCGTGGGCGTCGTCGAAAAGCCCAGGTAGCCCAGCCCCAGCAGGCCGGCGTAGAGGAACATGGCCACGCCGCTGGTGCGCAGCACGCGCTGCACGGTGCCGACGTAGCCGTGGCTGGCGCGGTCGAAGAAGCGGTTGAAGGGGGTGAACAGCCAGGCGCCGAACAGCTTGTCGAGCAGGCGCGAGAAGCCGTCCTTGGGCGCGTCATGGCTCCTCAGCAGGGCGGCGGCCAGCGCCGGCGACAGGGTCAGCGAGTTGAACGCCGAGATCACCGTGGAGATGGCGATGGTCAGCGCGAACTGCTGGTAGAACTGCCCGGACAGCCCGGAGATGAAGGCGGTCGGCACGAACACCGCGCACAGCACCAGGGCGGTGGCGACGATGGGCCCGGTGACTTCCTTCATGGCTTGTTTGGTCGCCTCTACCGGCGTCTTGCCCAGGCCGATATTACGCTCGACGTTCTCCACCACGACGATGGCGTCGTCCACCACGATGCCGATGGCCAGCACCAGGCCGAACAGCGACAGGGCGTTGAGCGAGAAGCCGAACATGTGCATCACGGCAAAGGTCCCGATCAAGGACACCGGCACGGCGGCCAGCGGGATGATCGAGGCGCGCCAGGTTTGCAGGAACAGGACCACCACCAGCACCACCAGCACGATGGCCTCGAGCAGGGTGTGCACCACCGCCTCGATGGAGCCACGCACGAAGATGGTCGGGTCGTAGACGATCTCGTAGTCCACGCCCTGGGGGAAACTCTGCTTGAGCTCGGCCATGCGTGCCCGCACCGCATCGGAGATCTCGATGGCGTTGGAACCGGGGCGCTGGAACACCGGGATGGCTACCGCCGGCTTGTTGTTGAGCAGCGAGCGCAGGGCGTACTGGCTGGAACCCAGCTCGATGCGGGCGATGTCCTTGAGGCGGGTGATTTCGCCGTCTTCGCCGGCGCGGATGATGATGTTCTCGAACTCCTCCTCGTCGACCAGGCGGCCCTGGGTATTGATCGACAGCTGGAAGCTGTTGCCGGCATCCGAAGGCGGCGCGCCGAGCGAGCCGGCCGCCACCTGGCGGTTCTGCTCGCGAATGGCGCTCACCACGTCGGTGGCGGTGAGGCCCCGCGAGGCCACCTTGTTCGGGTCGAGCCACACCCTCAGCGAATAGTTGCCCAGGCCGAACAGCTGCACGTCGCCGACGCCGTCCAGCCGCGCCAGCTCGTCCTTGACGTTGAGCGCGGCGTAGTTGGACAGGTAGAGCATGTCGTAGCGGTCGTCCGGCGAGGTCAGGTGCACCACCATGGTCAGGTCGGGCGAGGCCTTGTCGACGGTCACGCCGAGGCGCTGCACCTCGGTGGGCAGGGTCGGCATGGTGCGGGTCACGCGGTTCTGCACCTGCACCTGGGCATTGTCCAGGTCGGTGCCGAGGGCAAAGGTGATGGTCAGGGTCAGCTTGCCGTCGGCGGTGGACTGCGACGACATGTAGAGCATGCCTTCCACGCCGGTGATCGCCTGCTCCAGTGGCGAGGCGACGGTCTCGCCGATCACCTTGGGGTTGGCGCCGGGGAAGTTGGCGCGCACCACCACGGTGGGTGGCACCACTTCCGGGTATTCGCTGATCGGCAGCTGGAACAGCGAGATGGCGCCGCCGATCAGGATGATCAGCGACAGCACCGCGGCGAAGATCGGCCGCAGCACGAAGAATTGCGAGAAATTCATGGGACTGTCCTCGGGCACGGGTGCGCCATGCGCCCCCCCTATGCAGGGAGCGCTGCGCGCACCAAGGCATTATCAGCTGCGCGGCGTACCGGCGGCGTTGCTCTTGCTGGCCAGGCGCGGGGCCTGAGTGCCATCCACGGCCTGGCGCATCTGCGCCAGCTGGGCCAGGGTCGCGGGATCGGCCATGGGCACCGCCTGAGGATCGACGGTGGCGCCAGGCATGGCCCGCTGCAGGCCGTTGACCACTATCTTCTCGCCCTTGGCCAGGCCGCTGCGGACGATGCGCAGGCCCTCCAGCTTCGGCCCCAGCTCGATGGCGCGGTAGGCCACGGCGTTATCCTCGCCGAGCACCAGGACGAACTTCTTGCCCAGGTCGGTGCCGACCGCCTCGTCCTTGATCAGCGCGGCGGGGTAGGCCGCACTGCCGACCAGTTTCAGCCGGGCGTAGAGGCCCGGGGTGAAGCGGCCATCGGCGTTGTCGAACACCGCACGACCGCGGATGGTGCCGGTGCGCGGGTTGACCTGGTTGTCGAGAAAGTCCAGCTGGCCCAGATGCGGATGACCGTCTTCGCTGGACAGACCGAGGTACACCGGGCTGGCGCCGCGGGCGTCGCCGCCGGCCTGGCGGGCCAGCTCGAGGTACTTGAGGAACACTCGCTCGTCGGCGTCGAAGTAGGCGTAGACCTTGTCGGTGGAGACCACCGAGGTCAGCAGGCTCTCGCCGGCACCGACCAGGTTGCCTTCGGTGATCTCGGCGCGGCTGACGCGGCCGTCGATGGGCGCGGTGATGCGGGTGAAATCGAGGTTGAGGCGGGCGTTGTCCAGCTCCGCCTGGATCGCCGCCACGGCGGCCTGGGCCTCGGCGGCGGCGCTGGCGCGGGCGTCGGCCAGTTCGGCAGAGATGGCGTTGCTCTGGCGCAGACGTTCGCCGCGACGGGCTTCGCTGTTGGCTCGGGTCAGGTTGGCGCGGGCTTGCTGCAGCTGGGCTTCGAGGCGCTTGACCTCGGCCTGGAAGGGACGCGGGTCGATCTGGAACAGCAGGTCGCCTTTCTTCACCAGGCCGCCTTCGGCGAAGGCCACCTTGTCGATATAGCCGGACACCCGCGGGCGCACCTCGACCGACTGCGGCGCCTCGAGGCGGCCGGTGAACTCGTCCCACTCGTTGATCGGCTGCTCGATCACCTCGGCCACACTGACCTTGGGCGCCGGCAGCTGCTGCATGGCGTCCGGCGCCTGACCGCAGGCGCTGAGCACCAGGGTGGCGGCGAGCGCCAGGGGGAAAATCCAGATGTTCTTATGGGGCTGTTCCATGAGTGACTCCGCCAGTCGGATTTGTGAATGGGCGGAGTCTGCTGCGAGGGCTGGCCGACGACGAATCGAATGCCGCGAAGTTGAATATCAGCGGTAATGATGATTGGCAGCGCTCTATCGTCGAGGCTCGATGATGGTGCGCGAAGGCGTTGCGGTGCCCGTTATCGGTGCCTTTTCGCCTGACGGCTACAGGCTGTCCGGATCGCCGCAGAACATCTGGATGCGCGAGCGCAGCCAGCGTTCGGCCGGGTCGTTGTCCTGGGCACCGCGCCAGGCCATGTGCAGCTCGAAGGACTGGGTCTGCAGCGGTAGCTCCTCGGCGCGCAGGCCGCCGGCGGCGGTGAGCACGGCGGCGGTGTAGTCCGGCACGCTGGCGACTATGTCGGTGCCGGCGAGCAGCGTGCCCAGGCCGTTGAACTGCGGCACGGCCAGCACCACATGGCGCTTGCGGCCGATCCTCTCCAGTTCTTCGTCGATGAAGCCGGTGAGGTCGCCGGCGAACGACACCAGCGCATGCGGCCTGGCGCAGTAGTCGTCCAGGCTCAGCGCACCGGGCACGGCGTCAGCGCGCAGCAGGCGCGCCTTGCTGCGGCGCAGCACCTTGCGCTTGGCATTGGCCGGCAGCTCCTCGGTGTAGGCGACGCCTACGGAGATTTCGCCGGAGGCCAGCAGGCCCGGCATCAGCAGGTAGTTGGTGCGCCGCACCACCAGCACCACGCCCGGTGCCTCGGCGCGCAGGCGGCGGAGCAGGGCCGGCAGCAGGGCGAATTCGACGTCGTCGGACAGGCCGACGCGAAACACCGCCTTGCTGGTGGCCGGGTCGAAGTCGGCGGCGCGGCTGACCGCGGTGGAGATCGAGTCCAGTGCCGGGGCGAGCAGGGCGAAGATTTCCTGGGCGCGCGGGGTCGGCTCCATGCTGCGCCCGGTACGCACGAACAGGGGGTCGTCGAACAGGCTGCGCAGGCGGGCGAGGGCGGCGCTGATCGCCGGCTGGCCGAGGAACAGCTTTTCCGCGGCGCGGGTCACGCTGCGCTCGTGCATCAGCGTCTCGAAGACGATCAGCAGGTTGAGGTCGAGGCGGCGCAGGTCGTTGCGGTTCATCCGGTTACCATCCGAGAGACCGGGCCTTGTCAGCACGGCGTGGCAAATGAGAGCCTTGCCGCGCAATAGTACGGGCAGTACGGGCGAGATTGAAAGGTGCCCGGCACGCTGTTGAATCACTGCCAGGCATGTGCACTATCGATGCCGGCGGGTGGTGCCAGCGGCGATCTGCGGATAGAGTCCACAGGCATTGAAGTGTTAATCCGTGATCGGAGCTCGAGGTATAGCGATGTCCCGCATGATCCGTTTCCATAAATTCGGCGATGCCGAGGTACTCCAGTACGAGGAAGTACCCACTCCTGTGCCGGGCCCCGGCGAGGTGCTGGTGCGCGTGCAGGCCGTGGGCCTGGGCTGGAAGGACGTGCTGTGGCGGCAGAATCTGGCTGCCGAGCAGGCGCAGTTGCCGGCAGGCATGGGCTTCGAACTGGCCGGTACGGTGGCTGCAGTGGGCGAGGGCGTCGACGACTTTCCGCTCGGCACGGCCGTGGCCGGGTTCCCCGCCAGCACGCCGAATCGCTACCCGACCTGGGGCGATCTGGTGCTGATGCCGCGCTACGCACTGACCCGTTATCCCGAGGTGCTCAGCCCGGTGGCTGCCAGCGTGCATTACACCGCACTGCTGTTCGGCTATTTCGCCCTGGTCGACCTGGCCCAGCTCAAACCCGGCCAGCACGTGCTGATCACCGAGGCCAGTCACTGCATGGCGCCGCAGACCGTACAGCTGGCCAAGGCGCTCGGCGCCAAGGTCATCGCCGCCACCGGCTCGGCTGACGACCGCGAGTTCCTGCGCGGCCTGGGCGCCGACAAAGTGGTGGTCACCGAGGAACAGGACCTGGTGCTGGAAATCGAGCGCTACACCGAAGGCAAGGGCGTCGAGGTCATCCTCGACCAGTGCGCCGGGCCGCAGATGAAGCTGCTCGGCGACATCGCCGCGCCGCGCGGCAAGCTGATCCTCTACGGGGTCAACGGTGGCAACGACACCGCGTTTCCGGCCTGCGCCGCGTTCAAGAAGCACCTGCAGTTCTACCGGCACTGCGTGCTGGATTTCACCGGTCACCCGGAGCTGGGCATCGAGCCCAACGCCGAGGCGGTGCAGCGCGCGCTGCAGCACATCAACCAGATGACCGCCGACCGTTTGCTCACGCCGGTGATCGACAAGGTGTTCGCCTTCGAGGATTTCGTCGCCGCACACCGCTATATGGAAACCTGTCCGAATCGTGGGCGGGTGGCCTTGGAACTGGCCGCGGATTAAAGTCCGCGGCCGTTCGGCCGCTATAACCTGCAGGTTTTCAGTCCAAGGATCCCTTCATGACCCTCGTCACCGGCGATGCCCTGTCGCTGCTGTTGTTCCGCCTGCACAGCGGCAGGCTGCTGGGCATCAACCTGCTCAAGGTCAACGAGATCATCCCCTGTCCGCCGCTGACCAAGCTGCCCAACCGCCACCCCAACGTGCGCGGCATCGCCACCTTGCGCGGCTCGGCGTTGACGGTGATCGACCTGGCTCGCGCCATCGGCGAACGCGGCGGCTCCAGCGAGGACGAGGGCTGTCTGATCGTCACCGAGTTGAGTCGCTCGCGCCAGGGCCTGCACGTCAAGAGCGTCGAGCGCATCGTGCAATGCTCGACCCGCGACGTGCGGCCGCCACCTGCCGCCTCCGGCAGTCGCGCCTTCATCACCGGGGTGACCCAGATCGATGGCGCCATCGTGCAGATCCTCGATATCGAGAAGGTGTTGCACGACATCGCCCCGGCGCTGGACGATGCGCCGGTGGGGCAATTGCTCGAAGGCGACGACGGCCAGCTGTTGCAGGGCCGCCGCGTACTAATAGTCGACGACTCCCAGGTGGCCCTGCAGCAGACGGTCAATGTCCTGCGTCAGCTGGGCCTGGACTGCACCGCGGTGCGCAGCGCCCAGGCCGCGCTGCAAAAGCTGCAGGAGTATCGCCAGGCCGGCATGCCGTTCGAGCTGCTGGTGTCGGACATCGAGATGCCGGAGATGGACGGCTACAACCTGGTGCGGGAAATCCGCCGCAGTGCCGACATCGCCGACACCTACGTGCTGCTGCACACCTCGCTGGACAGCACCATGAACACCGAGAAAGCCAGGTCGGTGGGCGCCAACGCGGTGCTCACCAAGTTTTCCTCGGTCGACCTGAGCCAGGCCCTGCTCAACGCCTTTCGCCAGATCAGCGGCCAGCGCTAGGCCGCGTCTTCCGCTCTTCGCATTCCCCACCCCGGCCCACCGAGGCCGGGGCAGGGCGCTGCTCAGAGAATGTTCAGCGGGTACTCGACGAAGGCGCGAATCTCGTTGAGATCCGGGCCGACATCGGTGCTGGAGCGGTAGATGGAATTGCGCAGGCGCAGCGACAGGTCCTTGGCCGCACCGCTCTGCACGGTGTAGCTGACCTGGTTGAACAGCTCGCGCTCGGTGCCCTCGTTGTCGGTGCCGGTGTCGATATTGTCGCCGCGCACGTAGGCGAGCTTGTAGCGCAGCCCCGGAACGCCATAGTCGCTGAAGTCCAGCTCGTAGCTGGCCTGCCAGGAGCGCTCGTCCTTGCGGTTGAAGTCCGAGTAGTAGGAGTTGGCCAGGTAGATGCTCGCGCCACCGTCGCCGTAGTCGTAGGCGAAACCGGCATCGCCGCTGTTGCGCTGATGGGCGAGGATGAAGGCGTGGGCGCCGACGCTGTACTTGGCCGCCAGGCTCCAGATGCTGTTGCGATCGCCCTGGCCGTCGCCGCCGAAATCCAGCGCGGCGGTAGAGCCGTCATCGTACTTGGTGCGGTAGAGGTTGAAGTCGAAGTTCAGTGCCTGCTCGGCGGTCAGCGCCAGGTTGTAGTTGAGGTTGGCGTAATAGCGCTTGTACAGGTCCTCGATGTCGGAGTGGTACAGCGCCAGGCTCAGATCGTCGCTGACCGCGTAGCTGCCGCCGAGCACGTCGATGCTCTTGAGGCGATTGGGGTCGCGCGCCGGATCGCCCATCGGGCTGTCGGCGGTGAAGCGGCCGGCATTGAGTTCCAGGCCCTCGATCTCGTTGCTGGTGACCAGGGTGCCGGTGAAGGACTGCGGCAGCAGGCGGCTGTCGTCATGGGCCAGCACGGGCAGGGACGGGAACTGGTTGCCGTACTTGATCACGGTATCGGACAGGCGCAGCTTGACCGCGGCGCCGGCCTGAGAGAGCTCGTCGACCGGGCGGCCCTCGCTGTCGGTGTCGAAGAAGGCGCGGTAGTTGCGCCCGCGGCCGCTGTCGAGTTTCACCCCCAGCAGGCCGAAGGCATCGACGCCGACGCCGACGGTGCCCTGGGTGAATCCCGACTCGAAGGTGGCGATGAAACCCTGGCCCCAGGACTTGGCGTCGCTGGTACGGTCCTTGTAGTCGCGGTTGAAGTAGGCGTTGCGCAGCAGCAGATCGAGGCTGGCATCTTCGACGAAGCCGTTCGATTGTGCCTGGCTGCTGGCATGAGCCAACGGCGCGCCGAGCGCGAGGCTGCAAGCCAGCGCGAGACAGTGCTTGTTGTGCATGGGTGCTCCCGGTGTCGGTGTTTTATGCGAGCAGGCCTGACAGCGAGGTCAGGCCCGGCCCAGAGGGGCCGCTAAGAGTTATCACCGGGCTGGCGAGCGGGCCATTGACGCTGATCGATGATCACTATCGATTGCTTCGATAAGCCGAACGGGACGAACGGCGCTAGCCTGCACGCGATGAAGATTCCATGAGCTGCGCGTTCGGCGCGGCTCGCTGACTGCGCTTCATCTCCTTTGGTTAAGACTTAGCAGCCGCCTGGGTTTCCAGTGCGGCTTTTTTAGCTTATGCGGCGGCACTTTGGGGTGATCAAACGCTACGCCTTCTGCGCTGGCGTAGCCTTGAGAGAATGGGCGCTACGTCTTAACGGCAACGCGGGCAGGTACACTCCGCTTCCCCACCGATTATTGCCTTGCCCGCCCTTCGCGCGACGACTTCTCGCACTGAACCTGGCGCGACTTGCTGCATTTCGTTTGATCCAGCCTGCTGAAATCGGTTGGAGGGGCTTGAGCCGCGACAAAAAGCTCGCCGCTCAAGCGCCTTCTCACAGGTGTGCGCGGTCGAGCAGGAGGGCGCGCCGTGCGTACCGACAGACCGCAAAGCCATGATCGGTGAGGTACCGGTGGTGACTACAGCGAACGATCTAGCAGAAACTTGCTGAGGAACTGCCGCGTACGTTCGTGCTGGGGCGCGGTGAACAGGGTCTTGGCCGGGCCCTGTTCGACGATCCGGCCCTGGTCGATGAAGATCGCCCGGTCCGCCACGTCACGGGCGAAGGCCATTTCGTGGGTGACGATGACCATGGTGCGTTTTTCCTCGGCGAGGTCGCGGATGGTGGTCAGTACTTCGCCCACCAGTTCCGGGTCGAGGGCGGAGGTGGGCTCGTCGAATAGAATCACCTGCGGGCGCATGGCCAGGGCGCGAGCGATGGCCACGCGCTGTTGCTGGCCGCCAGAGAGGCGCTTGGGGTAGGCGTCTTCCTTGCCGCTCAGACCCACCTTGGCGAGCAGAGCCCGGGCATGGGACAGCGCCTCTTCGCGCGACTCCTTCTTCACCTGCACCGGGCCTTCGATGACGTTTTCCAGCGCGGTGCGGTGGGGGAACAGGTTGAAGTTCTGGAACACGAAGCCGGCCTGCTGGCGCAACTGGCGGATCAGCTTCTGTTGGCTCTTTAGCGGCTTATCCGCATCGATATGGATGTCGCCAATGGTGATCTGGCCGCCGCTGGGCTGCTCCAAGAGGTTGAGGCAGCGCAGCAGGGTGGTCTTGCCCGAGCCGCTGGGGCCGATGATGGCGACCACCTCGCCAGCTGCCACATCCAAGTCGATGCCCTTGAGTACTTCGTTGCTACCGAAGGCTTTTCGCAGATTGCGCACGGAAATCATCAGCTGTCCTGCTCGTGCCGGTTGACCCTGGCCTCCAGACGCGCCTGGAAGTGCGCGAGGATGCTCGCCAGCACCCAATAGATGAGCGCGGCTGCCAAGTACATGGTGAAAATCTCGAAGGTGCGTGCGGTGATCAGCTGCGCCTGGCGGAACAGCTCCGGCACCTGGATGGTGGCGGCCAGGGCGGTGTCCTTGACCAGCGAAATGAAGCTATTGCCTAAAGGCGGCAAAGCCGTGCGCGCCGCCTGCGGCAGAATCGCCCGGTACAGCGTCTGCGCCTTGCTCATGCCGATGCTGGCGGCCGCTTCCCACTGCCCCCGATCAATGGAGGCGATGGCGGCGCGGAGAATTTCCGAGGTGTAGGCAGCCATGTTCAGCGAGAAGCCGATCAGCGCAGCCGGCAGGGGATCGAGCTGGATGCCCAACTGCGGCAGGCCGTAGTAGATCAAAAACAGTTGCACCAGCAGGGGCGTGCCGCGGAAGAAGGACACGTACAGCCGCGAGAACCAGCGCAAGGGGGCTACGGCATACAGGCGCAGCAGGGCCAGGACGAAGCCCAGCAGCAGGCCGAAGAACATGCCGCCCAGGCTGAGTACGACGGTGTAGTAGGCGCCCTTGAGCAGAAAGGGCGCGGACTCCAGAGCCAGCTGCAGGGCGGACTCGATCATCGGGTGACGTCAGCCTTGAACCATTTCTCGGAAAGTTGCTTGAGGGTGCCGTCGGCACTCAGCTTGGCCAGCGCCTGGTCGATGGCAGCGAGCAGGGCGGGGTTGCCCTTGCGCAGGGCGATACCGGCCTCCTGGCGGGAGAAGGCGTCGCCGGCCACGGCCAGACGGCCACCGGTTTTCTCCACCATCTCGAAGGCGGCAAGGCGATCGACCAGGATTACGTCGATGCGCCCGACGTTGAGATCCTGGAACTTGGTCGGATCGTCATCGTAGGTGCGGATGTCGGCCTGTGGCACGTTGTCCTTGAGCCACTGTTCATAGTTGGTGCCGAGGCCTACGCCGACTTTCTTGCCGGCCAGATCCTGGGCGTTCTTGATGCTGTCGCCATCGGCTTTGCGGGTCAGCGCCTGGATACCTGAGACGGTGTAGGGCTTGGAGAAATCGTACTTCTTCTTGCGCTCGTCGGAGATGGTCACCTGGTTGATCACCACATCCAGGCGCTTGGATTCCAGTGCGGCGAGGATGCCGTCCCATTTGGTCGGCTGGAACTCGGCCTTGACGCCCAGCTCCTTGGCGAGCGCTTCGGCCAGCTCCACTTCGAAGCCGGTCAGCTTGCCGTTCTCGTCCTGGTAGTTGAAGGGCGGGTAGGTGCCCTCCAAGCCGACCTTGATGGCGCCACGGGCCTTGATGTCATCGAGCAGGTCGGCGGCGAAACTCGGGGCGCTGATGCTGGCGCCCAACACGAGGGCCAGGCTGCCGAAGAGGAAATGGCGACGCAGGGTGGAAAGTTTCATGGTGACCTCATGCATATGGAAAGGTGGCGCCACTCTAGGGGGAAATCCTTATGCACATAAATAATTAAAAATTATTTATGTATTCATTTTTGTTTGTATGCGAAGAGAGCTGGCGAGCCGCCTGTGTGCAGGAACAGCAACGGCCCAACGCCAGGGAAAGCACCTCGCTTGAGCCCGTCGAGCAAACCAGCGAAGGCTTTGCCAGTGTAGACAGGGTCGAGCAATATCGCTTCCAGGCCCGCCAGCAAGCGGATCGCCGCCAGGCCGCCGGCATTCGCTTCGCCGTAGCGCGGGGCGAAGTAGTTGTCCCACAGCTCCAGTTTCAGCCCTTCTGGCACATCTACGGCCAGCAGCTCAGCCGTACGTTGCAGCAGGTTTTCCACCTTGGGGCGTTGGGCTGCTTCGCTGCGCGAGACGGTGACGCCGATCACGCGCGTGCCCGGGCGCGCACTTTCCAGCGCCAGGGCCAGCCCGGCATGGGTGCCGGCACTGCCGGACGCCAGCACCACAGCAGCAAAATCCTGGCCACTGGCGGCGATCTGCTCGGCCAGTTCCAACCCGCCGCGCACGTAACCGAGCGCGCCCAGGGCATTGGAGCCGCCGATGGGCACCAGGTATGGAAGGCGCCCGGCTGCGCTGAGGCGCTGGCAGGCGCCCTCCAGCAGCTGGTCGGCGTTGTCCAGGCTGGCGACGTTCTCCACCTCGGCGCCGAACAGATCCAGTAGCAGGCGATTGCCGTTGCCCAGGTAGTCATCGCTCTGGCTGTCGATGGGGTTTTCCAGCAGAGCTAGGCAGCCCAGGCCTAATTGCGCAGAGACGGCGGCGGTTTGCCGTACATGGTTGGACTGGATTGCACCGGCAGTGACGAGCACATCGGCACCCTTGGCCTGCGCATCGGCGGCGAGATACTCCAGCTTGCGCGCCTTGTTGCCGCCGAGCGCCAGCGGGGTAAGGTCATCGCGCTTGATCCAGATATCTCGACCCAGGTGTTGCGACAGGCGTGGCAGGCGTTGCAGGGGGGTGGCCTGGGGAACGAGTTCCAGACGGGGAAAACGGGCGAGGGCGGCAGTGAGCATGGGAGCCTCCAGCAGATTGAAGGCTGTCTACTCTAGGTGGGTGATGGCGATGCTCACAAGCAGAACTGACTGGTTATTTTGGGTATAAGAAAATAATTAACAATTATTTTATGGAATAAATATTTCTTCGTACTGTCGCGCTCAGCCCGTCACATCCGCCGGGTGCATGCCAATCGCGCCGGACTGCCGATCCAACTGGTGCCACAGACCGAGAACAAGGAACTATGAAGAAGACCCTGCTGTTGACTGCTCTGGCCGCTGCCCTTACCGCCTCTCTGGCTCACGCTGGCGAAAAGCTGAGCGTGGCTGCCACCCCAGTGCCGCACGCCGAAATCCTCGAACTGATTAAGCCCGAGCTGGCCAAGCAAGGCGTGGATCTCGATATCAAGGTCTTCACCGACTACGTTCAACCCAACCTGCAAGTCAGCCAGAAGAACCTGGATGCCAACTACTTCCAGACCAAACCCTACCTGGACACCTTCAATGCGCAGCGCGGTACCGAGTTGGTGATCGTGCAGGGCGTGCACGTCGAGCCCTTCGGCGCCTATTCGACCAAGTACAAGTCCCTCGACGAACTGCCGAACGGTGCCACCATCGCCATTCCCAACGAAGTCAGCACTAGCGGTCGTGCGTTGCTCCTGCTGCAGAAGGCTGGCCTGTTGACCCTCAAGGATCCCAACAGCGCTAAGGCGTTGCCGCGCGATATCGCCGATAACCCGCGCAACTTCAAGTTCCGCGAACTGGAAGCCGCTACCGTGCCGCGTGTGCTGAATCAGGTCGACCTGGCGCTGATCAACACCAACTACGCGCTGGAGGCCAAGCTCAATCCCAAACGCGACGCGCTAGTGATCGAGGGCAGCGACTCGCCTTACGTCAATTATCTGGTCACTCGCCCGGACAACCAGGACAGCGAAGCGATCAAGAAACTGTCCGCCGCCCTGACCAGCCCCGAAGTTAAGGCCTTTATCGAGAAGCGTTATGAAGGCGCGGTACTGCCGGCCTTCTGACCGAACCCGCACGGCGGCTCTTTTTGTGGCTCGCCGTCCCTGGCAGCCACCCTGCGGGCTCTCGCTGCACGACGTCAAAAACCTCTCCCGGAAGTTTTTTGTGTCCTAGCTGCCCTCCGTTGAACACGGTAGTGAACCTGTGCGAACGGGTTTGCGTTTACGCCGAGCCGGCCTTGCCGACTCGGCGTCCTTTTTTGTGGCCCATTGTCCAGAGTGACCACGCTGCGGGCCAATATCGGCAAAGCACCTGATGGAGATTGATATGAGCGAACGACTGCCTGGGGTGTCCACCCGCGCGGTACACAGTGGCGTTGCGGTCGATCAGCGCATGGTCACCCGTGCCAAGACCCTGCCGATCTACGAGACGTCGGTGTTCGTCTATGACTCGCTGGAGCAGGTCGACGACTTTCTGGCCGGAAACCCCGACAACTACATGTACACGCGCCTGGGCAACCCCAACACCAGGGCGCTGGAAGAGCTGATTCGCGACTTGGAAGGCGGCGAGGCGGCGCTGTTCTCGGCGTCCGGCATGGCCTCGATCAGCGCCGCGCTACTGGGTCGACTCAGTGCCGGTGATCACCTGATCGCCAGTCGCGAACTGTATGGCACTACCCAGAGCCTGATCGAGCGCGAACTCAGCCGTTTCGGCATCAGCGCCACGCTGGTGGACATCAACGACCTGGCCGCGGTGGAGGCGGAGATCACGCCCAGCACCAAGCTGATCTACACCGAAACCGCGTCCAACCCGTTGGTACGCGTTAGCGACATCCCGGCGCTCGCTCGTCTGACCAAGGCCCATGGGCTCAAGCTGCTGGTCGACAACACCTTCCTGTCACCGGCGCTGTACCGACCGCTGGCCGATGGCGCCGACCTGGTGCTGCACAGCACCACCAAGTACCTCAACGGCCATAGTGACGCCACCGGCGGCATCCTGGTCGGCGACGGCGAGTGGGTGGCGCAGGCGCGGCGCTTCCAGATCAATGCCGGCGGCAGTGCCAGCCCCTTCGAGGCCTGGCTGACTTTCCGCGGTGCCAAGACCCTGGCTCTGCGCATGCGCGCCCATTCCAGCAATGCTCTGGCCCTGGCCGAAGCGCTGCAGGGCCACCCGCGGGTGGCAAAGGTGTATTACCCCGGCCTGGCGTCGCACCCGGATCATGCGCTGGCGCAGAAACTCTTTCGCAAGGGCCATTCCGGGATGCTCAGCTTTACCCTCAAGGGCGGCCTGGAGGAGGTGGACCGGCTGATCCACGAGCTACAGTACACCGCCTTCGCTCCATCGTTGGCAGGCGTGGCCAGCAGCATCACCCACCCCGGCAAGACCTCTCACCGCGCGTTGTCGGCCGAGGTGCTGAGCAGCCTCGACATCCACGACGGCACCATCCGTGTGTCGGTTGGCATCGAGGATGCCGAGGATATCATCGGCGACTTCATCCAGGCGCTGGATCGCCTCTGAGCAGTGCGCGTCCCCGGTATGACGGGGGCGCGCAGCCTCGCATAACCTTATGCAATAAAAGTATTTCACCGCTCGTGGTTATGCTCGTTATCTTCTCGCTACAACTTGTTATGACAAGTAGAGATAACGAGACGGAACATGGCCCAACTGCTACCGCTTTCACCCGTACCGCTGTACAGCCAGCTCAAGGAACTGCTGCGCACGCGCATCCTCGACGGCTCCTATCCGCCGCACAGCCGCATGCCCTCCGAGAGCGAGCTGGGCAAGGCGTTCGACGTCAGCCGCATCACCGTGCGCCAGGCCCTCGGCGACCTGCAGAAGGAAGGGCTGATCTTCAAGATCCACGGCAAGGGCACCTTCGTCGCCAAGCCCAAGGCCTTCCAGAACGTCAGCACCCTGCAAGGTCTGGCCGAGTCCATGTCGCAGATGGGCTACGAGGTGATCAACCGCCTGACCAGCCTCAAACAGCTGCCGGCCAGTGCCCGCGTGGCCGAGCGCCTGCAGCTGGAAGAGGGCGCGCCGGTGACCGAGATCAAGCGTGTACGGCTGGTCAACCGCGAGCCGGTGTCGCTGGAAGTCACCTACGTACCACGGTCCATCGGCGAGAAGCTGGAGAGGGCCGATCTGGTCGCGCGCGACATCTTCTTGATCATCGAGAACGACTGCGGCATCGCCCTCGGTCATGCCGATCTGGCCATCGATGCGGTGCTCGCCGATGACGATCTGACCCTTGCGCTGGATGTGGAGGAGGGCGCACCGATCATGCGCATCGAGCGCCTGACCCACGCCGTCGACGGCACGCCGCTGGACTTCGAATACCTCTATTACCGCGGCGACGCGTTCCAGTACCGCCTGCGCATCGACCGCAACAAGGAGCGCCAGGCATGAACACCCTCGAACTCGAATACGACCTGGTGGTTATCGGCGGCGGCACCGCCGGCCCGATGGCCGCGATCAAGGCCAAGGAGGCCAATCGTGAACTGCGCGTGCTGCTGCTGGACAAGGCCAACGTCAAGCGCAGCGGCGCCATCAGCATGGGCATGGATGGCCTCAACAACGCGGTGATTCCCGGCCACGCCACGCCGGAGCAGTACACCAAGGAAATCACCATCGCCAACGATGGCATCGTCAACCAGGCGGCGGTCTACGCCTATGCCAGCAAGAGCTTCGAGACCATCGAGCAGCTCGACCGCTGGGGCGTGAAGTTCGAGAAGGACGAGACCGGCGACTACGCGGTGAAGAAGGTGCACCACATGGGCGCCTACGTGCTGCCGATGCCGGAAGGGCACGACATCAAGAAGGTGCTGTACCGCCAGCTCAAGCGGGCGCGAGTGGAAATTACCAACCGCGTCATCGCCACCCGCCTGCTGACCGATGCCGATGGCGCGGTCAACGGCGTGATGGGTTTCGACTGCCGCACCGCGGACTTCCATGTGATCCGTGCCAAGGCGGTGATCCTCGCCTGCGGCGCCGCCGGGCGCCTGGGCCTGCCGGCTTCGGGCTACCTGATGGGCACCTACGAGAACCCGACCAATGCCGGCGACGGTTACGCCATGGCCTATCACGCTGGGGCCGAGCTGGCGAACCTCGAATGCTTTCAGATCAACCCGTTGATCAAGGACTACAACGGCCCGGCCTGCGCCTACGTCACCGGCCCGCTCGGCGGCTACACCGCCAACAACAAGGGCGAGCGCTTTATCGAGTGCGACTACTGGAGCGGGCAGATGATGTGGGAGTTCCACCAGGAACTCGAAGGCGGCAACGGCCCGGTGTTCCTCAAGCTCGACCACCTGGCCGAGGAAACCATCCAGACCATCGAGGAAATCCTGCACAGCAACGAGCGGCCAAGTCGCGGCCAGTTTCACGCGGGCCGCGGCACCGACTACCGCTCGCAGATGGTCGAGATGCATATTTCCGAGATCGGCTTCTGCTCCGGCCACAGCGCCTCGGGCGTGTGGGTCAACGAGAGGGCCGAGACCTCGGTCAAGGGCCTGTACGCCGCTGGCGACATGGCTGCGGTGCCGCACAACTACATGCTCGGCGCCTTCACCTACGGCTGGTTCGCCGGAGTCAACGCCGCTGAGTACATCGCAGGGCGCGACTTCACCCCGGTCGATGCTGCGCAGGTCGAGCGTGAGCAGGCGAGGGTGTTCGCGCCGCTCGAGCGCGAACAAGGTCTGCCACCGGCGCAGGTCGAATACAAGCTGCGGCGCATGGTTAACGACTACCTGCAGCCGCCGAAGGTGACCAAGAAGATGGAGATCGGCCTGACCCGCTTCGCCGAGATCGAGCGCGACCTGGATCAGCTCAAGGCCAACAACCCGCACGAGCTGATGCGTGCGCTGGAGGTCAGCGTGATCCGCGACTGCGCCGAGATGGCCGCGCGCGCCTCGCTGTTCCGCACCGAGAGCCGCTGGGGGCTTTACCACCACCGGGTCGACCACCCGCAGCGCAACGATGCCGAATGGTTCTGCCACGCCCATTTGAAGAAGAGCGAGCAGGGCGAGATGACCAGCTTCAAGAAACCGGTCGAGCCGTACCTGATCGCGCTGGATGCGGATGAACAGAGCGCCTACGACCGGTTGCGGGTGAAGACCGAGGCGGCCTGAGGCGAGCAGCCAATAGCGTGCAAGACATAACGAGAGCCACAAGGCTCAAAGGAACTGTGAAATGGCCTATCAACCCCAGGAAATTTTCTTTCGCAGCAGCGCGCCGGTGACCGTCGATGAAGACAAGTGCATCGCCGACAAGGGCTGCACCGTATGCGTCGAGGTTTGCCCGATGGACCTGCTGGCGATCAACCCGGCCACGCAGAAGGCCTACATGGCCTTCGACGAATGCTGGTACTGCATGCCCTGCGAGAAGGACTGCCCGACCGGTGCGGTGAAGGTGGAGATTCCTTACCTGCTGCGTTGACTCATGCATACGGCGCAGCCTGCGTAGCTCGTCGTTGCCGGATCCCATCCGGGATACAAACAAGCAAAACCCGCCATCCGGCCAACCACCGGACGCCTGATGCAATACCCCTCGTTTCCCACCGGCCCACCTGCTGGCGGAGACGATTCCAACACTCAATGATTCGAGGGGAGAATACCCATGCTCTTGCGTAGCACCCTGGCCGGCCTCGCGCTGGCAATCGCCGCCACCCAGGCGTCGGCCGAAACCATCCGGATTGCCATCGGCACCCAGGACACCACCATCAACTGCGCCGCTGGCGGCCTGCTCATTCGCGAGCTGGGTCTGCTCGACAAGTACCTGCCGAAAGACGGCAAGTACAAGGACGCCCAGTACGTCATCGAGTGGAAGAATTTCACCAGCGGCGCGCCGCTGACCAACGAAATGGTCGCCGGCAAGCTGGATTTCGGCGCCATGGCCGACTTCCCCGGCTCCTTCAACGGCGTCGCTCATCTGGATGCCGGCAAGCAGAGCCTGTTCATCAGCGTGCTGTCCGGCAGCATCAAGGGCAGTGGCAACGGTATCGTGGTGCCGGCCTCGTCCAGCGTGCAGTCGCTGAGCGAGCTCAAGGGCAAGACCATTTCGGTACCGTTTGCCTCCACCGCCCATGGCATGCTGCTGCGCGCGGTGGCGGCGCAGGGCTGGGACCCGGAAAAGGACGTGCGCATCATCGCCCAGGCCCCGGAGATCGCCGGCTCGGCGCTGCGCAGCAACCGCATCGAGGCGCACGCCGACTTCGTGCCTTTCGCCGAGCTGTTCCCCAACCGTGGCTTCGCTCGCAAGATCTTCGACGGCTCGCAGGCCGAGGCACCGACCTTCCACGGCGCCCTGGTGGATGCCGACTACGCGAAGAAGTACCCGGAGATCGTCACCGCCTACCTGCGCGCCGGTATCGAAGCCGACCAACTGCTGGCGGCCGAGCCGGAGAAATACAGCGAACTGATCGAAAAGGTCACCGGCATCGAGGCCGAGGTGAATTACCTGTTCCATGGTCCGCTGGGCCTGCAGACTCGCGATCTGAGCTGGAAGCCCGAGTACCGTCAGGCGGTGGCCACCTCCATCGACACCCTCAAGCTGCTCAAGCGCACCGATCGGGGCCTGGATACCGCCAAGTTCATCGACGACCAGTACATTCGCGCGGCCTTCAAGGCATCCGGGCTGGACTACGACAAGCAACTGGGCAATTACGCACCATTGCCGCTGCAGGCCAAGGATGCGCTGACCGGCAAGCCGATCACCGACTTCAAGCGTCTGGCGCAGATCTGGGTGCGCGGCGAGGACAAGGTGCGCCACTACGCATCGCCCGAGGCTGCCCTGCAGGCTCTGGCCGTGCTGGAAGAGGAGGGCAAGGACATCCGCGCCATCTACGCCCAGGCCGCCGATAGCGGGATCAAGCTGCTGGCCAACCAGGCCTGGTTCGTGCGTGACGGCAAGGGCCAGCTGAAGGCCTTCCTGCTCAAGCAGCAGGCCGAGTCCTACGCCCAGGCCAATGGCGGCGAAGCGCTGGACTTCGTCAGCGTCAATCAGAAACTGCTGGCCAGCCGCTAAGACCTGGCCCTCTGTCCACCGCCTTCCGATCCGGCGAGAGGGCGATGGCAGAGGGCCTGACGTAGCCCGGATGAAATCCGGGACAACGCAGCACGGTTCTTCCCGGATTTCATCCGGGCTACGGAGATTGCCATGAACCCGCTATACCGCTGGCCCCTGCGCCTGGCCTCGCTGGCCGCCTGCCTGCTGTTCTGGCAGGTCGCTGCCAACCAGCGCCTGGATCTGGGGCTGATCGCCTTCACCTACGTACCCACGCCGGCCTCGGTGCTGGATGCCGCCTGGCACCTGCTGCAATCGAGCAAGCTCGCCGACCACCTCGGCAGCAGCCTGGGCCGGGTGTTTACCGGTTACCTGGCCGCTGCCGCCTTTGGCGTGCTGCTGGGGCTGGCCATCGGCCGTTCGAAGTGGGCCGAAGACAGCCTGCTGCCACCGCTGGAGGTGCTGCGGCCGATTCCCGCCGTGGCCTGGATTCCCCTGGCCATCCTGATGTTCCCCTCGTCGGAGGTGTCGATGATTTTCATCACCTTCACCGGCGCGCTGTTCCCCATTCTGCTCAACACCATCCACGGTGTCGAAGGCGTCGACCCGCGCCTGGTGGCCTCCGCGCGCAGCCTCGGGGCAGGGCGCCTGGCCATCCTGCGTGAGGTGATCCTGCCCGGCGCCGCGCCCAGCATCGTCACCGGCCTGGCCATCGGCATGGGCACCTCCTGGTTCTGCCTGGTCACCGCCGAGATGATCTCCGGCCAGTTTGGCATCGGCTACTACACCTGGGAGTCCTACACCTTGCAGAACTACCCGGACATCGTCGTTGGCATGCTGCTGATCGGCGTGCTCGGCATGGCCAGCAGCACCCTGGTGCGGCGCCTCGGCGCCTTCGCCACCCCCTGGTACCAGAGCGGAGGCAAGCGCGCATGAGCATCTACCAACAGGCTCTAGCGCCGGGGCGTATCGACGGCCGGCAACTGTCCATCCGCCTCGGTCAGGGCCGCGAAGCCTTCGAGGCCGTGCAACGCCTGGACTTCGCCATCGAGCCGGGCGAGTTCGTGTGCATTCTCGGGCCTTCCGGCTGCGGCAAGTCGACGTTGCTTGGCGCCCTGGCCGGGCACCTGCAGCTCAGCGACGGCAGCCTGCTGGTCGATGGCAATGCCGTCGCGGGGCCATCGCCACAGCGCGGCATGGTGTTCCAGCATCACACCCTGTTGCCTTGGCGCAGCGTGCTGGACAACGTCGCCTTCGGCCTGAAGATGCAGGGCATCGGCAAGACGCAGCGACGCGAGCAGGCGCTGGAGATGTTACGCCTGGTCGGCCTGCAGGACTTCGCCCAGCGCTGGCCCAATCAACTGTCCGGTGGCATGCAACAACGCGCCGAGATCGCCCGCGTGCTGATCAACCGGCCGCGCCTGCTGCTGATGGACGAACCCTTCGGTGCCCTGGATGCGCAGACTCGAGCACGCATGCAGGAGCTGCTGCTGGATATCTGGACGCGCATCCGCACCACCGTGGTGTTCGTCACCCATGATATCGACGAGGCATTGTTCCTCGCCGATCGCATCCTGGTGATGAGTCCGCGCCCGGGGCGCTTCATCGAAGACCTGCGCCTGGAATTCCCGCGCCCGCGCAATGCCAGCCTGCTCACCAGCCCCGGTTTCACCCACCTCAAGCGCCACTGCCTGGAACTGCTGCGCCACGAGGACGGCCGCGAACTGCCGCGCCTGACGCCGCTGGGCCTGCCGACCACCGACCATCCGCCCTTGCGAATAGCCCTATGACCGACCTGAACCTTGCCGACCTGGCTACTGACAACCCCGACATTCTCGATCTGCTGCCGCGTCTGGCGGCCGATGACGCCGGCATCCGCCGCATCGCGCTGATCGACCTGGCCGATCTGGAAGACCCGGACGCCTTGCCCTGGCTCGCCCGCGCCCTGCGCGAGGACATTGACGCCGCCGTGCGCGCCGAAGCGGCGCGTCTGCTCGAAGCCTGGGAGGAGCCCGAGGTGGTCGCCGCCCTCTGCGCCGCGCTGGCCGATGCCGATGAGCGCGTACGCAGCGCCGCCGCACAAAGCCTGAGCGAATTGAAAACTGTCGAAGCCGGACGGGTGATCCTGCCCTGGGCCAGACACGCCGATGCCTTCGTCCGCGCCAGCGCCCTGCGTGCGTTGCGCGAGTTGCGCCTGGCCGATGCCGCACCGCAGGCGCTCGAGGCGCTGGATGACAGCGACGCATTCGTAAGGCGCGAGGCGGTCGGCATTCTCGGCTGGCTCAAGCAGCACGAAGCCCTGCCAGCCCTGGCGCGGCTGGCTAGTGACGATGCCGATACCGAAGTACGTCGCGCGGCTACCGGCGCCCTGGGGCTGGCGCGCGATGCCAGCGTGCTGCCGGCCTTGCGTGCGGCCTTGCACGACCGTGAGTGGCAGGTGCGCGAGGAGGCCGCCACCACCCTTGGCAAGGTCGGCCTGAGCGAAGCCGGCGCGGCGCTGATCGAAGCGCTTGGCGACGCCTACTGGCAGGTGCGCCTGCGCGCCGCCCGCGCGCTGGGCAAGTTGCGCCATGCTGCTGCCTTGCCGGCGCTGGTGGAGCTGCTCGGTCACAGCATCAGTAACCTGCGCAAGGAAGCGGCCCTGGCCCTTGGTGAACTGTCCGACCCGAGCGCCGTGCCGGCGCTGCAGGCTGCGGAAAACGACGGCGACCCGGAAGTGCGCAAGGCCGTGCGTATTGCCCTCGCGCAATTGCAGGGTACAGGCCGATGACAGCGCCGACTGCGCTGCGCAGCTCCGCCGGCCAGCTCCTGCTGGACTGGCCGGACGGCAGCCGCAGCGAACTGGCCCACACGCGCCTGCGCGCCGCCTGCCCCTGCTCGCAGTGCCGCGCTGCGCGCCTGCACGGACGCGTCGACCTGGCGCCGAGCGACATCCGCGTGCAGGCCATCAACGCCCAGGGCTATGGCGTACAACTGATCTTCAGCGATGGCCACGACCGCGGCATCTATCCCTGGGACTACCTGCGTGGGCTGACATCCTGAGGCTGGTGATGGCGAGAGAGAGCACTGAGAATCTGCTTAAAATCGTGAGCAGATCTGCTCAGGGGTTTTAACTCCAGTATTCGCATAATGGCCGGCCTTATGTTGGGCGGCGTCCGGAAAATCGGCGCAGCTCCGGGCGTCGGTTAACATAGGGCCGATTATGCGACGGCCCATTCCCCTCGAAATTCCCGCCCACCTGGTCGAATCCGCCCAGCTCTACGCCCCGACCCGCCACGAACTCGACGCCGTTTGCTACGTCCTGGAGCGATTCCCGGACGTGGTTGCGGATCTGCGTCGGTTGACTGCCAGAGTCGCCCAGCTCGATGCCGAATCGGCCCAGCTCGACCAGCTGGTTGCTGAGCTCCAGGCCATCGCGCGGCGTGTCCTCGATCTGTGAGCCCACCCCTTCACTGTTCGCCCGCTTTTCCGCAACGGTAGGCCCCCGAAAGGTTTATTCGGTGGTGGGTCCCGGAGGCAATTTCCGTAAGGTCGGAGGGGGATAGCCCGAAGGGCGCAAGGGCGAGCCCTTGGCCGAGTAGCTGACGAATGTCAGCGGAGCGGGGCTGCTAGCTGCGGAGAACGATCAACGTTTCACGGTTGGGGTAGCGCGAAGCGCGAGGGGGAACCCCTACCAAGCGGAGCGAAGGTGCAGTGGTCCCCGAAGGGGCTGCTTTCGCTCCTCGCCGGCGAAGCCGGGTCCACCATCTCTAATGGTGGACTTTTGTCTCATGGTGAGACTACTTCAGTTCGAGCATCAACCCGCCTTGCTCGTCGACTTCAACGCAAGTCACTGATTTTTCTAGCAAAAAGTGCGCTAGCTCGCTGTCTTTGATCGGCTGGCGACCCTGCTTTATCAGTAACTTATTGATATCTATACATTTTTTCCGCAACGCCTCTTGTTCGGCTGCGGTAAGTCTCAGAGTTGCAGGCATTGTGCCATTACCTTTCATCGCCAAACCTCCGGAAGTCTACGTGCATGCATGTAACTTGTGTTGACGTATGCGCGTATGCGCGTATACATTCCCCAGCAATGTTACTTGCATGCATGCATGCAAATCGCCTGGGACTGGCAAAATGCTCGACAAAATCCACCTCTTCGTACCGTTCAAGCTGGAGCATATCCAGCTTTTAGGCGTCGATGGTCGGTCCGAGCCAGTTCACCACGTAGACCTTGAATCGCTCGGCATTCCTCTCCAGGGCCAGATCACTCGCGGGGATGATGGAGCCTTGCAGGCTGACTATCTGCGCCACGCTTGGGAATCCCTTTCCACCGGCTTCACGCCTTTGGCCTTCAAGGTATTCCACGAGTCGTTAGGCAAGCGACTCATGCCCGGCATTGAGATCAAGGCTAGTCCGGCAAAGCTGCTCCAGGGTCACAACGTTTTCGGCCCTGTCTGTATCGAGAAGGGTGCCCTGGTGATGCTCAAGTGGATTGCCGGTACATACCCGACTCTTTTCGCAATGCTCGATGTCAAGGCCGCTCAGGTCTACGCCATTGACTGCACCTACAGCGCTCGCATGCCAAACGAGCGCACCGCACAGCAGGTCATTGACGCTCTACGCGGCACCTCCAACGGTCACACCAAGAGCCGGGGCGACAACTACCAGACCACGGCTTACTGGGGCGCCAAGGAATCCCGCCTCAAGCGCCTTAAGGCCTATCTGAAACACCCTGAGTTCCTTCGTCAGCTTGAAGACGCCAAGCGGGCAGGGCGGGGCGACCTTTCTGCCGCTCGCACTGCAAAGGTGCTCGGCAATCCTCTTTTGCTGGAGCACTCCAAGGACCTGCTCCGGTTTGAGGCCACTGTGATGCATCGGTGGCTTGAGCGTCGCGGCGTCTCGTCGCGGCTGGTTGATCTGATCGCGCACCAGCAGGCCCTGGCAGTTGAGGGCCGCTGCTTCATACAAGAGTGCTGGCAAGCGGTCACAGCTCCAATTTTTGCGGCCTTTGAAGGTATGACGATGAAACAGATTGACGATGAAAAAGTGCTGGCCGCACTGACCGAACGCCACATGAAGTACGACCGGAAGGGCCAGCCCAACGAAAGCTACGCGCGGAACCTGTTCCGCACCTATCGCAGCATCAAGGATTACGGCTGGGACGAGACCATGCAGTCGATGTCTCGCGCCACGTTCTACCGCCACATCACCGAAATCTGCGATGCCGGTCTCTCGAAAGCCGCCCTCCAAAAGCTTCACGAGGTGGACAAGGGCAACGTTGTGCCGCTGCTGCGCTTCGTTCAAGTCGACTTTTCCGCCCAGCGCCCGAGCTGGTACGTCGAGCCATCGGTGGAGGCCGCTTGATGGCTATCCAGATCACTACCGGCAAGCCCGGTGACGGCATGAAGTACCGCTATCGCTGCGGGCTTTGTGGCCGCTTCTCCAGCTTTGACCTTGGCTGCTCCTACTGCCTGATCGCCGGTCGTCGTGAACCAATTTCCCAACCGGGCCAGCCGGCCCACCCCGAGAGGTAATGAAAATGGAAGCTGTGACTGTTAACGGGCTCTGTGAAGGTATCCACGAAGAGCAACGGGTCTGGAACAACGAGCAATTCACCGAGACGTCGATTCTCGTCCGCGCCCAGCAGCCGAACTCTTTCGGCCAGATGGAAGAGCGTGTGATCGCTGTCCGCATCGGCAAGAAGCAAATGGCCGTTGTGCAGACCTATCGCCAGCTTGCCGGCAAGCCGATTTCGGTGCCGGTTTTCCCGGCGCTCTGGAAGAACGGCAAGGGCTTCAACTGGCAGCTTTCCGGCTCCGGCGCCCCGGTGCAAATCAGCGCCGCCAAGCCCCTCCAGGCCGCGAGCTAAGGGGAGGGCGCCGCCATGATCGTTCTCGACCGCGTTTTCTGCGACTGCTGCGATGCCTATATGGGTCAACTGTGGAACCAGCCCGCGTCCGCTCCCGATCTGCTCCCGGCGCCAGATTTTCGAGTCTGCGACGACTGTCATTGGTCGGCAATTTCTGGTGAGCAGGAGCGCGATCAGTGGCCTATGTCTGCGTAGAACTCGTCAACGGCGTCTGCTCGGTTTGGGCCGAGCAGGCGCAACTTATTCCGCCTCTCACACCTGCTGAGGGGCTGAGTCTCGGGTGGCGCATTGTTGCGTGCTATGCCGCTGCCTGGGGTGTTCGTTTGATAGCGCGCTTTATTCTTTCCCATGAGAGGTTTTAACCATGCCTACCGAAACTATGACCGCTGTGGAGGCCGCCATCACTGCTCTGAAGGGCGACGTTGGCACCATCGGCTCGGCCATGTTCCTCGTCACCCTGGTCATCGTGGCGTTCGCCATGTTCCGCCGCTCGGCTCGCTAATACCGGCCATGCAACTAGAGGGGCTCCGGCCCCTCTTTTCATTTGAGGATCAAGTTATGGAATGGGAGTACTCCGGATGGCTCGTCTTATTTGCGGTTGTCTCGTCTGGCTTCTTGCTCTTTCGGTAATCCCTGCTGAGGCTGCCAGGCAAAAGCCTGTTGTGCGTCCAGCTTCTGCCCAGGATACGTTTAAAAAGGGCACTTCAACTCTCGATATTGAACGTCACTGGGGCGAGGTGATTGACGTTCAGGGCGGGCGCGTCAATCTTCCAGTAACGCAGGCCAGTAAATATAACTTTACTCGTTTGGCTGGCCTTTTGAAGCAAGCTATTAATGCCAACCCCGTTAAATACGCTGCTACAGCCGGCGTTACATACTTGATTACTCAACTCCCTGGCGCGTCGTTTGATCCTCTAACTGGTGAGATTCTCAGAACGCCGGCTATCAATACTTCGTTAGTTTATTGGTCTCCTGGCTTTGGTAATAACGGCGATACTAGATTTGCTGCTGCTATATCTGCTTGCCAGCAGGGTATCTCTACACGTTATGTCACTAAGAATGGCTCTACGCAGCCCCTCGACGGCTCTGAGTCTGTCGCCGGTTGCCGCTCCAATGTAACCGGTGAATATATAGGGCCTGTTTATAGAACAACTACTACATGCCCCAACGGCGCTACTGGTCTTTATTGCAACTCTGATCCACAGGCACCGCAGCCCTTCACTAGCTCTGATTACGATGCTCTTGTTGCAAACACTCCTGGTATCCCAGAATCCGCCTGGCCTGATCTTCACGATATGTTAACCGGCGATATCCCAGGTTCTTTCGATGGTCCCGATTTGGAGGATTTCTCCGGCCCTTCATCTGTCCAGGGCGATCCGATACATACCACCACGCTCGATCAAGTCACTGGAAATACTACCGTCTCCGAAACAATACCGACCCATAATTTCAGCTATTCCCCCAATCCGCTTTCCATAACTTCCACGACGACGACAACGACCAACAACTATCAGAACGGCACGCTCGTGAGCACTACCACAGTGACCGAATCGCCTACGGTCGGCGAGGTTCAGCCTTTGCCGGAGATTCCAACCGATTGCGACTTTATGCCCACCGTTTGCGACTTTATCGACTGGGTTCGCGAGCCATTCAATGAGGAAGAGCCCGACCTCTCTGAACTCATTACCGATGAAGATTTCGAGCGTGACTTTAACTTTTCGTCCAACGCTAGCTGTCCTGCACCTCTGCAAATCGCCACTTCGCGAGACACTTACGAATTCAGCTTTGAGCCCGCTTGCGAATGGGCTGGCATGATTAAACCTTTCTTTCTGATTGCTGCTCTTATAACTGCCATTTACTTGAACCTTGGCGTATTTAGGGGAGGGCACTAAATGCCGGCCATTCTAGTTACTATCGGCGTCTACATAATTTCCAGTGTTATCGCCAAGTTATTCCTGGCTCTCGGCATTGGTATCTTTACTTACTACGGTCTCTATGCCCTGGTTGAACAGCTCTTGAACCAAATTCAAGGCCTGATATCTGGTCTCCCGCCGCAGGTCTTCCAGCTGATTAGCCTGGCCGGCATACCTGAATCCATGTCGATTATTGGTAGCGCGGTGTTGAGTCGTGCGGCCATTTACTCCATGCAAGTCTTTTTCGGTGCAAAACTATGATCACGCTGATTACCGCCGTTCCTGGTAGCGGCAAATCGTTGTTTGCGGTCGGTCTCGTTCTCAAGGCTGTGGAAGAGGGGCGCCCGGTCTATTCCAATATCGCCGGTCTTCAAATCCCTGAATGCATGCCGGCTCCGGACGATTGGCGCGAAACTATGGAAGGCGCGCTAGTCATTTATGACGAAGCTCAACAACAGCATCTGTACCCCTCGACTGCACATCGCGGCGAAGTTAAGGACGAACGCCTCCGTGCAATGGAGACCCATCGGCATTCGGGCCACGACCTGGTTTTTATCAGCCAGTCGCCAAGCTTCTTGCACCACCATATTCGCAAGCTTGCCGGTGAACATATCCACCTTTACCGCGCGTTCGGCATGAAGACGGTTACGCGCTATACCTGGCAACACTGCGTGGATAGTCCGAATGATCGTTCGGAACAGGCGAGGGCGGATTCTGTCCCGTGGCCCTTCCCGAAAGAGCACATGAAGCTCTACAAGTCCGCCACGATTCATACGCATAAATTCAAGTTGCCTAAGAAGTTAGCCGCCATGTGCGTGCTGATCGCCCTGGTTGCTGCTTTTACCGTTTATCTCGCCAGCAGCAATGACGACAGTTATCTTTTCGGCAGTCCTGGTCCAGCCGTTGCCAGTGAAGCGCCTGTCGAATCCCTGCCGGAAAAAGCGGCCGCGTCGGTGTTGGGTGGTGTCGGCTCCGCCGCCACCACCAACCCGAAGCGGCCCGCGTCGACGTCCATGTACGACTGGGCCGACACTGAAACGGCGACCTCGGTTGCCGGTTGCATCAGCTCCAAATCTAAGTGCCAGTGCTACAGCTCCGAGGGGCACATGCTCAAGATGAACCACGCCGCATGCCTGTCGGCCATCGCCAACCCGTTGCCGCGTACCATCATCGTTGGCACGTCCTCCCAGGGGCAGCAATCCGATCAGCCCCCGCAGCGGTCCCAGGCCGTCGCCCAGCGATCCGGCGTGCCGGTGACGGTTGTGAACTCTGGCAAGCCTGGACACCTGTGGTAATAATCCCGAAACAACGACAGGAGGCCGCCATGGGCATGCAGGATAGGGATTGGTACAAGGACGACTTCAAACGACGCCAGGGCGCCTCTGGCGGGTTTTCTCGGCCTCATGTTGTGATTCGTTCCAGGTTCGCGCCTGGCTTCGTCCTGGGCGCGCTTGTGGGCGCTGGCGGCGTCCTCGCCGCTGGGGTCATCCTGTACGGCTACACCTGGGGATTCGCCCAGCTGCCCGGCCTTTAGGTTCCCCATGATTCCCTTCATCACCGGCTTTTTCGTTCTCACGCTCGTTGGTTACAGCACCTGGTATTGGCTCAACCGTTCATGGTTAGTGCCGCTGCATCGGGAAGCCGATGGGCCATGCTGCATGAATGCTCACATTTTCGTGTGGATACGCCATCGGCGCACAACCTAGGCTTCGCATAATGGCCGGCCTTATGTTGGGCGGCGTCCGGAAAATCGGCGCAGCTCCGGGCGTCGGTTAACATAGGGCCGATTATGCGACGGCCCATTCCCCTCGAAATTCCCGCCCACCTGGTCGAATCCGCCCAGCTCTACGCCCCGACCCGCCACGAACTCGACGCCGTTTGCTACGTCCTGGAGCGATTCCCGGACGTGGTTGCGGATCTGCGTCGGTTGACTGCCAGAGTCGCCCAGCTCGATGCCGAATCGGCCCAGCTCGACCAGCTGGTTGCTGAGCTCCAGGCCATCGCGCGGCGTGTCCTCGATCTGTGAGCCCACCCCTTCACTGTTCGCCCGCTTTTCCGCAACGGTAGGCCCCCGAAAGGTTTATTCGGTGGTGGGTCCCGGAGGCAATTTCCGTAAGGTCGGAGGGGGATAGCCCGAAGGGCGCAAGGGCGAGCCCTTGGCCGAGTAGCTGACGAATGTCAGCGGAGCGGGGCTGCTAGCTGCGGAGAACGATCAACGTTTCACGGTTGGGGTAGCGCGAAGCGCGAGGGGGAACCCCTACCAAGCGGAGCGAAGGTGCAGTGGTCCCCGAAGGGGCTGCTTTCGCTCCTCGCCGGCGAAGCCGGGTCCACCATCTCTAATGGTGGACTTTTGTCTCATGGTGAGACTACTTCAGTTCGAGCATCAACCCGCCTTGCTCGTCGACTTCAACGCAAGTCACTGATTTTTCTAGCAAAAAGTGCGCTAGCTCGCTGTCTTTGATCGGCTGGCGACCCTGCTTTATCAGTAACTTATTGATATCTATACATTTTTTCCGCAACGCCTCTTGTTCGGCTGCGGTAAGTCTCAGAGTTGCAGGCATTGTGCCATTACCTTTCATCGCCAAACCTCCGGAAGTCTACGTGCATGCATGTAACTTGTGTTGACGTATGCGCGTATGCGCGTATACATTCCCCAGCAATGTTACTTGCATGCATGCATGCAAATCGCCTGGGACTGGCAAAATGCTCGACAAAATCCACCTCTTCGTACCGTTCAAGCTGGAGCATATCCAGCTTTTAGGCGTCGATGGTCGGTCCGAGCCAGTTCACCACGTAGACCTTGAATCGCTCGGCATTCCTCTCCAGGGCCAGATCACTCGCGGGGATGATGGAGCCTTGCAGGCTGACTATCTGCGCCACGCTTGGGAATCCCTTTCCACCGGCTTCACGCCTTTGGCCTTCAAGGTATTCCACGAGTCGTTAGGCAAGCGACTCATGCCCGGCATTGAGATCAAGGCTAGTCCGGCAAAGCTGCTCCAGGGTCACAACGTTTTCGGCCCTGTCTGTATCGAGAAGGGTGCCCTGGTGATGCTCAAGTGGATTGCCGGTACATACCCGACTCTTTTCGCAATGCTCGATGTCAAGGCCGCTCAGGTCTACGCCATTGACTGCACCTACAGCGCTCGCATGCCAAACGAGCGCACCGCACAGCAGGTCATTGACGCTCTACGCGGCACCTCCAACGGTCACACCAAGAGCCGGGGCGACAACTACCAGACCACGGCTTACTGGGGCGCCAAGGAATCCCGCCTCAAGCGCCTTAAGGCCTATCTGAAACACCCTGAGTTCCTTCGTCAGCTTGAAGACGCCAAGCGGGCAGGGCGGGGCGACCTTTCTGCCGCTCGCACTGCAAAGGTGCTCGGCAATCCTCTTTTGCTGGAGCACTCCAAGGACCTGCTCCGGTTTGAGGCCACTGTGATGCATCGGTGGCTTGAGCGTCGCGGCGTCTCGTCGCGGCTGGTTGATCTGATCGCGCACCAGCAGGCCCTGGCAGTTGAGGGCCGCTGCTTCATACAAGAGTGCTGGCAAGCGGTCACAGCTCCAATTTTTGCGGCCTTTGAAGGTATGACGATGAAACAGATTGACGATGAAAAAGTGCTGGCCGCACTGACCGAACGCCACATGAAGTACGACCGGAAGGGCCAGCCCAACGAAAGCTACGCGCGGAACCTGTTCCGCACCTATCGCAGCATCAAGGATTACGGCTGGGACGAGACCATGCAGTCGATGTCTCGCGCCACGTTCTACCGCCACATCACCGAAATCTGCGATGCCGGTCTCTCGAAAGCCGCCCTCCAAAAGCTTCACGAGGTGGACAAGGGCAACGTTGTGCCGCTGCTGCGCTTCGTTCAAGTCGACTTTTCCGCCCAGCGCCCGAGCTGGTACGTCGAGCCATCGGTGGAGGCCGCTTGATGGCTATCCAGATCACTACCGGCAAGCCCGGTGACGGCATGAAGTACCGCTATCGCTGCGGGCTTTGTGGCCGCTTCTCCAGCTTTGACCTTGGCTGCTCCTACTGCCTGATCGCCGGTCGTCGTGAACCAATTTCCCAACCGGGCCAGCCGGCCCACCCCGAGAGGTAATGAAAATGGAAGCTGTGACTGTTAACGGGCTCTGTGAAGGTATCCACGAAGAGCAACGGGTCTGGAACAACGAGCAATTCACCGAGACGTCGATTCTCGTCCGCGCCCAGCAGCCGAACTCTTTCGGCCAGATGGAAGAGCGTGTGATCGCTGTCCGCATCGGCAAGAAGCAAATGGCCGTTGTGCAGACCTATCGCCAGCTTGCCGGCAAGCCGATTTCGGTGCCGGTTTTCCCGGCGCTCTGGAAGAACGGCAAGGGCTTCAACTGGCAGCTTTCCGGCTCCGGCGCCCCGGTGCAAATCAGCGCCGCCAAGCCCCTCCAGGCCGCGAGCTAAGGGGAGGGCGCCGCCATGATCGTTCTCGACCGCGTTTTCTGCGACTGCTGCGATGCCTATATGGGTCAACTGTGGAACCAGCCCGCGTCCGCTCCCGATCTGCTCCCGGCGCCAGATTTTCGAGTCTGCGACGACTGTCATTGGTCGGCAATTTCTGGTGAGCAGGAGCGCGATCAGTGGCCTATGTCTGCGTAGAACTCGTCAACGGCGTCTGCTCGGTTTGGGCCGAGCAGGCGCAACTTATTCCGCCTCTCACACCTGCTGAGGGGCTGAGTCTCGGGTGGCGCATTGTTGCGTGCTATGCCGCTGCCTGGGGTGTTCGTTTGATAGCGCGCTTTATTCTTTCCCATGAGAGGTTTTAACCATGCCTACCGAAACTATGACCGCTGTGGAGGCCGCCATCACTGCTCTGAAGGGCGACGTTGGCACCATCGGCTCGGCCATGTTCCTCGTCACCCTGGTCATCGTGGCGTTCGCCATGTTCCGCCGCTCGGCTCGCTAATACCGGCCATGCAACTAGAGGGGCTCCGGCCCCTCTTTTCATTTGAGGATCAAGTTATGGAATGGGAGTACTCCGGATGGCTCGTCTTATTTGCGGTTGTCTCGTCTGGCTTCTTGCTCTTTCGGTAATCCCTGCTGAGGCTGCCAGGCAAAAGCCTGTTGTGCGTCCAGCTTCTGCCCAGGATACGTTTAAAAAGGGCACTTCAACTCTCGATATTGAACGTCACTGGGGCGAGGTGATTGACGTTCAGGGCGGGCGCGTCAATCTTCCAGTAACGCAGGCCAGTAAATATAACTTTACTCGTTTGGCTGGCCTTTTGAAGCAAGCTATTAATGCCAACCCCGTTAAATACGCTGCTACAGCCGGCGTTACATACTTGATTACTCAACTCCCTGGCGCGTCGTTTGATCCTCTAACTGGTGAGATTCTCAGAACGCCGGCTATCAATACTTCGTTAGTTTATTGGTCTCCTGGCTTTGGTAATAACGGCGATACTAGATTTGCTGCTGCTATATCTGCTTGCCAGCAGGGTATCTCTACACGTTATGTCACTAAGAATGGCTCTACGCAGCCCCTCGACGGCTCTGAGTCTGTCGCCGGTTGCCGCTCCAATGTAACCGGTGAATATATAGGGCCTGTTTATAGAACAACTACTACATGCCCCAACGGCGCTACTGGTCTTTATTGCAACTCTGATCCACAGGCACCGCAGCCCTTCACTAGCTCTGATTACGATGCTCTTGTTGCAAACACTCCTGGTATCCCAGAATCCGCCTGGCCTGATCTTCACGATATGTTAACCGGCGATATCCCAGGTTCTTTCGATGGTCCCGATTTGGAGGATTTCTCCGGCCCTTCATCTGTCCAGGGCGATCCGATACATACCACCACGCTCGATCAAGTCACTGGAAATACTACCGTCTCCGAAACAATACCGACCCATAATTTCAGCTATTCCCCCAATCCGCTTTCCATAACTTCCACGACGACGACAACGACCAACAACTATCAGAACGGCACGCTCGTGAGCACTACCACAGTGACCGAATCGCCTACGGTCGGCGAGGTTCAGCCTTTGCCGGAGATTCCAACCGATTGCGACTTTATGCCCACCGTTTGCGACTTTATCGACTGGGTTCGCGAGCCATTCAATGAGGAAGAGCCCGACCTCTCTGAACTCATTACCGATGAAGATTTCGAGCGTGACTTTAACTTTTCGTCCAACGCTAGCTGTCCTGCACCTCTGCAAATCGCCACTTCGCGAGACACTTACGAATTCAGCTTTGAGCCCGCTTGCGAATGGGCTGGCATGATTAAACCTTTCTTTCTGATTGCTGCTCTTATAACTGCCATTTACTTGAACCTTGGCGTATTTAGGGGAGGGCACTAAATGCCGGCCATTCTAGTTACTATCGGCGTCTACATAATTTCCAGTGTTATCGCCAAGTTATTCCTGGCTCTCGGCATTGGTATCTTTACTTACTACGGTCTCTATGCCCTGGTTGAACAGCTCTTGAACCAAATTCAAGGCCTGATATCTGGTCTCCCGCCGCAGGTCTTCCAGCTGATTAGCCTGGCCGGCATACCTGAATCCATGTCGATTATTGGTAGCGCGGTGTTGAGTCGTGCGGCCATTTACTCCATGCAAGTCTTTTTCGGTGCAAAACTATGATCACGCTGATTACCGCCGTTCCTGGTAGCGGCAAATCGTTGTTTGCGGTCGGTCTCGTTCTCAAGGCTGTGGAAGAGGGGCGCCCGGTCTATTCCAATATCGCCGGTCTTCAAATCCCTGAATGCATGCCGGCTCCGGACGATTGGCGCGAAACTATGGAAGGCGCGCTAGTCATTTATGACGAAGCTCAACAACAGCATCTGTACCCCTCGACTGCACATCGCGGCGAAGTTAAGGACGAACGCCTCCGTGCAATGGAGACCCATCGGCATTCGGGCCACGACCTGGTTTTTATCAGCCAGTCGCCAAGCTTCTTGCACCACCATATTCGCAAGCTTGCCGGTGAACATATCCACCTTTACCGCGCGTTCGGCATGAAGACGGTTACGCGCTATACCTGGCAACACTGCGTGGATAGTCCGAATGATCGTTCGGAACAGGCGAGGGCGGATTCTGTCCCGTGGCCCTTCCCGAAAGAGCACATGAAGCTCTACAAGTCCGCCACGATTCATACGCATAAATTCAAGTTGCCTAAGAAGTTAGCCGCCATGTGCGTGCTGATCGCCCTGGTTGCTGCTTTTACCGTTTATCTCGCCAGCAGCAATGACGACAGTTATCTTTTCGGCAGTCCTGGTCCAGCCGTTGCCAGTGAAGCGCCTGTCGAATCCCTGCCGGAAAAAGCGGCCGCGTCGGTGTTGGGTGGTGTCGGCTCCGCCGCCACCACCAACCCGAAGCGGCCCGCGTCGACGTCCATGTACGACTGGGCCGACACTGAAACGGCGACCTCGGTTGCCGGTTGCATCAGCTCCAAATCTAAGTGCCAGTGCTACAGCTCCGAGGGGCACATGCTCAAGATGAACCACGCCGCATGCCTGTCGGCCATCGCCAACCCGTTGCCGCGTACCATCATCGTTGGCACGTCCTCCCAGGGGCAGCAATCCGATCAGCCCCCGCAGCGGTCCCAGGCCGTCGCCCAGCGATCCGGCGTGCCGGTGACGGTTGTGAACTCTGGCAAGCCTGGACACCTGTGGTAATAATCCCGAAACAACGACAGGAGGCCGCCATGGGCATGCAGGATAGGGATTGGTACAAGGACGACTTCAAACGACGCCAGGGCGCCTCTGGCGGGTTTTCTCGGCCTCATGTTGTGATTCGTTCCAGGTTCGCGCCTGGCTTCGTCCTGGGCGCGCTTGTGGGCGCTGGCGGCGTCCTCGCCGCTGGGGTCATCCTGTACGGCTACACCTGGGGATTCGCCCAGCTGCCCGGCCTTTAGGTTCCCCATGATTCCCTTCATCACCGGCTTTTTCGTTCTCACGCTCGTTGGTTACAGCACCTGGTATTGGCTCAACCGTTCATGGTTAGTGCCGCTGCATCGGGAAGCCGATGGGCCATGCTGCATGAATGCTCACATTTTCGTGTGGATACGCCATCGGCGCACAACCTAGGCTTCGCATAATGTATATTATGTTAAATAACGTGCCATTTCAGATATGTGCATGAATGTACCAGCCCCCGATTCGTTAGCCCCCTCTCAAGACCTCTGACGAAGGACGTGTCGATGTTGCGTTCACCTCGAGCGCGACGGCTTCTTTATCGAGCCACGCCTACGCTCTGCAGGCATTCGATAAAGCCCGCCATGGCCGCCGAGCGGCTGATCCTGGGATACAGGGCGCCGATTTCGCGGTGGATCGGCGCTGGGCCAAGCTCGATGGCGCGAACGCTCCCCGGTAGCGGCAGGATGGTTTCCGTAAGCGGCACCACCGCCACACCGAGGCCGTTCTCGACCATCGACAGCATGGCTTGGATATCATCGACCTCTATCCATTCCTGCAGTGCTATCGAGTGATCGCGCAGGTACCGCTCCACCTGTCGTCCACCGAATGAGGATCGGTTGTAACGAATAAAGGGCTGCTCGCGAATCACTGAGCGCCAGTCTTCGCCAGGCACATTGCCTGCTGCCAGCAGGACATAGTTCTCGCATGCCAGCGGCGTCCATTCCAGTTCCCGTGGCGGTTCGAATGCCGGGCGGATGAGGATGGCCAGATCGAGTTCCCCTGCTTCTACTCGATCCATCAGTTGCAGGGAAACGCCTGGCGACAGATTCACTCGACAGTTGGCAAAGCGCCGGCGAAACGGCACCAACGCGCGCGTCAGGAGGGTCGCCTGCACCGAGGCAATCGCGCCGATCTCCAACGGCCGGGCCCACTCCTCGTCCTGGTTCGGCTCGCCCAATGCATCGAAACCGGCGACCAGCGCCTCGGCGCGGGCAAGCGTGCGCAGCCCGGCGGCATTCAGCGTGGCCGAGCGACCGGTGCGATCGAACAGGGTAAAACCCAGGGTTTCTTCCAGGCGCCGCATATGGCCGCTGACCGCAGCCTGCGTCAGGCCGACCCGGTCGCCCGCCGCACTGAAGGTGCCATAACGGGCGACGGCGATCAGGGTGCGTAATTCGGTGATCATGGCGATTGATAAGATTTCGTTTTGCTCATGATCAGAACATATAGTTTTTTATGAACATTGTCGCCGACTAGGATGATTCCATCACCCACAACGAGGGAACTCCAATGACTGCGCTATGCCCCTTCCACCTGGCCTTTCCTGTTGACGACCTAGCCGCCGCCCGCGCCTTCTACGGCAACCTGCTCGGTTGCAGCGAGGGTCGCAGCTCGCCGGAGTGGATCGACTTCAATTTCTATGGCCACCAGATCGTCGCGCACCTGGCTCCCGGTGAGGCCGGCGCCGGTCCGGCGAACGCGGTAGACGGCCACGGCGTGCCGGTACGTCATTTCGGTGTGGTGCTGTCGATGGCGCAGTGGCAGGCCGCCGCCGAACGCCTTACCGCAGCTGGGGTCGACTTCATCATCGAGCCCTATATCCGCTTCAAGGGCGAGCCGGGCGAACAGGCGACCATGTTCTTCAAGGATCCAAGCGGCAATGCCGTCGAAATGAAGGCCTTCGCCGACATCAACAACCTGTTCGCCCGCTGACCGCGAAAGGATCGAAGCCATGCAAACGCTCAAGGTGGCAATCGCCGGTTTCGGCGGTGTCGGCCGCGCCACGGCCAACCTGCTGTTGCAACGCCGCGAACGCTATCGCCAGTTCTACGGCGTGGACGTGCGCTTGGTTGCGGTGTGTGGCTCACGCACCGGCCTGGCCGATGCCAACGGTCTGCAAGCGGATCAGTTGGACGCACTGCAGCCCGGCCTGACAGGGCCGGATTTCGTGACCGCGAGCGGCGCATCGGTACTCATCGAAGCCGGCCCCAGCGATTTTCGCAGCGGCGGACCGGGCCTTGCCTACCTTCGGTCGGCGTTGTCGGCCGGGCAGGATTGCATCGTCATTTCCAAAGGCGCGCTGGTTCACAGCGGGCCGCAGCTGCGCGAACTGGCGCGCGCCTCCGGAGCGCAGCTGAAACTCAGCGGTGCAGCCGCGGCCGCCCTGCCCACGCTCGACCTGCTCGAACACAGCCTGGCCGGCTGCAAGGTGCTGGCCGTAGAGGGCATTCTCAATGCCACCACCAACTACCTGCTCGATGCCATGCGCACCCAGGGGCTCGGTTTCGATGCGGCGTTGCGCGAGGCGCAGGCCGGCGGTTTCGCCGAAGCGGACACGCGCAACGACACCGAAGGCTGGGATACCGCCTGCAAACTCCTGCTGCTGGCCAACTTCGGCCTCGGCGCCAACCTAACGATGTCTGACGTCGAGGTCGAAGGCATCCACTCGGTTACGGCGCAGCGTATCGATGCCTGGCAGTCGCAGGGCCTGGTTCCGCGGCTGGTCGGCAGCCTTAGCCAGGGGGGCGGCACGATCCGCGCCAGCGTCGGGATCAAGACCTACCCGCTGTCCGACCCATTCGCCCAAGTGAACGGGAAGAACAAGGCGATCCGTATCAGCAGCGACGCCATGGGCGAGACCATGGCCATCGGCTGCGGCGTCGAACCGCTCGCCACGGCCGCCGCGGCGCTGAAGGACTTCGAACATATTCTCCAGGCCAGGGGCGCTCGCCCCGCCTCCATTACGGAACATTCAGCATGACCCGACGCACCCTGCACGCCATCCGTCATGTCGGATTCGAAGACCTTGGCAGCTTCGAGACGCCTCTGCGCACTGCCGGCTACCAGATCGAATACATCGATGCCGCGGAACGCGACCTCGGCCAACTCGATCCACTCGCCGCAGACCTTCTGGTGATACTCGGCGGCCCCATCGGCGTCTACGACCACGACAGCTACCCACTTGTCGCCGACGAGCTGCAATTGCTACGCGCGCGCCTGGCAGCCGACCGGCCGACGCTGGGTATCTGCCTCGGCGCGCAATTGATGGCCGCTGCACTTGGTGCGCGCGTCTATCCCGGGCCGGCCAAGGAAATCGGCTGGTCGACGCTCGATCTAGCGCCTTCAGCCAAGTCTCAGCCTCTCGCCGCGCTGCGCGACGTTGCCGTGCTGCACTGGCACGGTGACACCTTCGATCTGCCGCAGGGCTGTACGCTCCTCGCCTCGACACCGCTGTGCCGCCATCAGGCCTTTGCCCGTGGCCCCAATTTGCTCGGCCTACAGTTCCACCCAGAGGTACGCGGCGACCGCTTCGAACATTGGCTACTGGGACATGCAAGCGAATTGGCCACCTCTGGCCTGGACCCCGTCACCCTGCGCCACGATGCCAAGCGTTACGCCCGCACGCTGGAGCAAGCCGGCACCGTCATGCTCAACGATTGGCTGGCGAAGCTGAAACATTGAAGCTGTCAGAGAGCCCGAACCTGGTGGCAGGACTGCCGCCAGACATGGAGATGCGGCTACTTTATCGACATCTAACCCGTTAACGCGGGCAGTTTCGAGTCAGCTCCCGTCGAGCCCTATCCGGGCGTCAGAGATAGGCGAGCAGAATTCGCTCCTACAGGTGCCGGCTCTCCCACAAGAACGCCGCAACTGCTCAAGCAATTGCAGCGTTCTCAGGTGCCCAGCAGTACGCCAGCTGGCTGTGAGCACTACACGCTGGTGCAGGGATCGGGTGCCCAGTCGCCCAGATCGGGGTTATTGCAGGCGCTGCTGATCATGCCGGTGCCGCGGCTGCTGACCTGTTGCGCCTCGCTGCGCTTGGCGCTGGCTTTCTGGATCTTCTGCTCGGTGACCACCGCCTCTTGCGGCACGGGCTTGGCCACCGGTGCCGGTTTGGCCGCGGGCGCGCTTTCTACCTTGGCGGCGACGGCGACCTGCTGGCGCTCGACGCCCACCTGTTGCAGGTCCTTCTCGTAGGCCTGGGTGTAGGTATCGATGTCTTCGCCGGTGCGGCCGTCGGCGGCGGCCAGCAAGGCGTTGGTTTCCTTCAGGCCGCTGAGTATCTCGGCGAAGCGACTGCGCCCTTCGCTGTCGCTCATGGTCTTGTTGCGATGGGCGGCGCGCAGGTTGTCGAATTCGCGCTGGTAGCAGTCCTGCGCCGCCTTGGCGTGGACGATGCTGCGATCCAGGTCCATGGTGCTGCGCTCGAAATCGCTGCCGTAGGAGGCGATGCGCTGGCGGTCGTCGCTGATCTGCTTCTGCCGCTCGGTGTAGTAGCCCGCCGCGCCACCGACCAGGGCGCCGGCCGCGGCACCGATCAGGGCGTTGCGCCCGGCGTGGTCGCCGCCGCTCAGGGCGCCGGCCAGGCCGCCGAGCAGACCGCCAGTGACCGCGCCGGTGGTCACCGATTTCTGCATCGCCGCGTCGGAGGCACGCAGGTGATTGACCGGCTCGTAACAGGCCGGGTAGTAGTTGGCCTGGGTGGTCTTGGCCACCTTGGCGCTGACCCCGCCACCGACGCTGGCGCAGCCGCCCAGCAACAGGACGGAGAAGGCGCCGGCGAACATCAGGGATGAGCGTAGAAAGCGAATCTGCTGCGGATATTCCATGGTCTTGGCCTCATGCTTGAGTTGTCTGATTCCATCCCGGGCCGGCTCGAGCGTACAGCGCCCCTCACCCGCAGCCTGCTCTCCTACGTCAGGGTGCCAGCAGCTCCTTGAGAATCGCCGCCGGATCAGCCTTGCGTTGCAGGCGGTACTCGCCCACATGCTTCACAAACAGCGTAGCCCGTTTCACCAGACTCTTGCCCAGCACCGGCTGGCGCTCGAGCTCCTGACGGGTACGCTGGAACTGCGCCTGGATCACCGCATCGCTGTAGCGGGTGCCGGTGGCCAGGTTGTCGATATAGATGCTCACCGCGCCGTCCAGCGCGCTGCGGCCGTTGGCTATGGCCGACTCGTAGAGTTTCGCCGCGGTCTGATCCTGGGCCTGGCGCGCCTGGTTCAGGCTGTTCTGCAGGTTGGTCAGGCGGATGTTGTAGTTGTTGACCGTCTCGGCCACCAGCGCCGCGGACTGGATCAGGTTGGCCGCGGCCTCCTGGCGCTGCTGGGCGATCAGCGAGACGTTGCGCTTGAGCTCCTCGTTGATCAGCGCCAGGCGCGCCTGCAGCTCCGGATCTTCGCTGCCGGCGATGATGCTGTCGAGCAGTAGGGTCGGGTCGTCGGCATCCTCGATCTCGTCGGTCAGGCCGGCCAGGCGCCCTTCCCTCTGCCATTGCTCGAACAGCTCCTGATAGCGCGAGCGCGGCGCCGACAGCGCGCCCAGGGCGACGCGAAAGCCGGTGGTCTCGTTGCGCTGTTCGCTGCCGTCGGCGGCGAACGAGGGATATTCGCGGCGCATGCCGGTAAACAGGGTCAGCTCGCCTTCCAGGTAGTTGCCGCCCTTGACCACGAAACCGCCGTAGGTGCCCTGGCGGCGCCCAGCGTGAACCATCTGGAAGGGATCGTGGACCATCTCGGCGGCATTGCCGATCACGTCGTGCAGCCCCAGCGGGTTGGGCTTCTTGCTGCCCACCGGCAGCAGCCGCGCGCCCTGCCCCGTGCCGCCGGCGACCTGGGTGAACACCGCCCAGTTGGCCAAGGGGCCATCGCCGTCGACGCCCTCCTCGCGCCGTGGAAACAACCGCGCCTCCAGCTCCTGACGGCTGACTGCATGGCCGCCGCGGGCGGCGAACTCCCATTCCACCTCGGTGGGCAGGCGCACGAAGCCGACGCCGCCGTCTTCCAGGCTCTCGCCGCGGCCGCTGATCGGCAGGCGTTCGCGGTGGTGCCTGAGCAGCCAGGCGCTGTACACCGCGGCGAAGCGCTCGGCCTCGAAGCGCGACAGATTGACCTTGGGCCGGCGCGCCATCACCCCGCCGGCGACCGGCGTACAGACCTCCTCGCCACCTTCGACCAGGACCGGCGCCTGATCCATCACCTGCTGGTACTGGCGCTCGGTGACCTCGTACTTGCCGACGAAGTACAGCATGGGCTTGAGCAGCTCGTCGTCCTGGCGGATCGGCAGGGTCGGGGCGATGCGCGATCGCCAGTCCTCGGGCAGGTCCTCGACGACGAACTGGCCGTTGATGAAATCGCGCCGGTAGCCGGAGATGAAGGACTGCTGATAGCCCGGCTCGTCCTCGCTGAAGGGGTAGCCGAGGCTGATCTCGCGGTCGTCCAGGGTGCCGCGGGCGAGGATATAGACGTGGCGGAAGACCATCTCGCCGCCGCAGGGCAGCGGCAGGCTGACGTCGTCTTCCAGCGGCTTGGGGTTGTAGTCGGCCGGGCTGCCTGGCGCCGGCGCGGGTACCGCGGCGGCACTGGGCGGCGGCGCCTCGACTGGCGCTTCCGCCACGCTCGCCGCGCTCGGCGCGGCCTCCTCTGCGACTTCGACCTGGGCGGCAACGGGCTTGGCCTGTTCACCCTCGGAGCAGCCGAGCACCAACAACGCGGGCAACAACAGAGGCCATTGACATCTAGACATCGCGCAATCCTTCCGAGGCTTCGATTCGCGCCGCCCGCCAGCCGCCGGAAGCGGCCGCCAGGCTGCTGCACAACAGGGTGACCAACAGGGCCAGCAGGTAATGCCCGGCCAGTAGGCGGCAGGCGTATTCGCCCGGGCTGTGCTGGAACAGCTGGTTCAGGCCGAGTTCCGCGCCGGCATACAGCACCCAGGCCAGCAGGGTGCTGAACAATCCGGTATAGAGCGCCTGCAGCACCACGAAGGCGACCAGCGCGGAAGACGAGAAACCCAGCAGGCGCAGCACCGACAGCGCGCGGCGCTTGCGCTCCACTGCGGCCAGGGCGCTGGCGGTCATCGCGGCGAAGGCGCCGCCCAGGGCCAGGCAGGCGATGATCCAGAACACCAGGGTCAGGTTGCGGCTGAGCGAGCGCACCTGGGCGATGGTGTCGGCCTGGGTCGCCACCTCCAGGTTGCGGCTGGCGAAGTGGCGGCGCAGCGCCTCGACGCTGTCCAAATCGGCGGCGTACAGGCGAAAGCCCGGGTAGACCCGCGCGCCCCGGGCCTCCTGCAGACCCGGCCAGCCGAACGCCGGCACAGCGAGGCCGTCGCGATAGTCCTCGGCCGCCTCCAGCAGGCGCAGGTCGGCGAACAGCGCGTCGCGGGCGAAGGCGCTGAGCGGCAGCACCGCCTGCACGCGCAGGCGGGTGCGCTGGAATTCGCTGCGCCCGCCGACCTGGCGGCCGAAGGCGGCCTGCAGTTCGTCGCCGGCGGCGACGCCGAGTTTCTCTGCCGCACGCTGGCTGAGCACCACGGTGTCCAGCGCCAGGGGCTGACCCTGCTGCGGCAACAGCGGGTCGCCCGGTGCGGTGGGAATCATCTCCACGGTGAGGCTGCCGGCGCCGGCGGACAGCTCGGCGGTGGCGGCGATCTGCCGGGTACGCGGCACGACGAAGGCCACGTCGGCCCGCGCGCGCAGTTCGGCGATGGCCTCATTGCCGAAGCGGCCGCCGCCCAGCGGGATCACCTCGCGAATGCCGGGGTCGCGCTCCAGGCGTTCGGTCAGGGTGCTGATCAGGCCGAACTTGAGACCGAACAGCACCAGCAAGGGCGCCAACACGGCGACCAGGGCCAGCACCGCGCAGGCCGACAGCCGCCCTTCGCGGCGGTAGTCATGCCAGGCCAGTCGGCCCATCAGCCCCAGGCGCATCAGCCGGCCTCCTGCAGGGTGGCGAGCACCCCGCCCTGGCCGTCGCGCTCGACCGCCAGGCGCTGCAGGTCGAGGCCGACGCGGCGCGCCAGGGTCTCGTCGTGGGTGGCGATGAGGATGCAGGCGCCCTGCTCCTGCGCCCGTTCCACCAGCAGCTGCATGACCCGCTCGGCGTTGAGCGGGTCGAGCGAGGCGGTGGGTTCGTCGGCCAGCACCAGGGCCGGGCCATGGGCCAGGGCGCGGGCGATGCTGACGCGCTGGCGCTGGCCCACCGACAGCGCCGCCGGCAGTTTGTCGAGCTGGTCGGCGATTTCCAGGCGCTCGGCCAGGCGCTGCACCGTGGCATCGTCGGGCAGGCCGAGCAAGGCCCGCGACAGGCCGATATTGCTGCGCACGTCGAGAAAACCGAGCAGCCCGCCGGTCTGCAGCACGTAGCCCATCAGCCGGCTGCGCAGCTCGGCCAACTGATCCTGGCGGTCGTGGCGCCAGAGCCCGGCGATGTCGGTGCTGCGCCCGTCGCGGGTGAATTCCAGGGTGCCGCCCGGATCCGGGCTGAGCACCAGGGCCAGCAGGTCGAGCAAGGTGCTCTTGCCGCTGCCGCTGGGCCCGACCAGGGCCAGGCGCTGGCCGGGGCGCAGGTCCAGGCGCGGCACCTGCAGGCGGTAGCCCGGGCGGCTCTTGCCGATGTCGCGCAGACGCAGCATCAGGGCAGCGTCGCCAGCGGCACGCGGTACAGCGCGTCGCCCGGTTGCGCATCGCCGAAGCGTACCCAGTGGGCGATGTCGTTGTGGAAGGTCTCGTACAGGCGGATCTTCGACTCCAGCTCGTCGATGTAGTCCTGCTGTTCGGCGACGCTGAGCGACAGCCACAGCTCCTGGGTCATGTTCAGCGACTTGCTGCGGTACGGCAGCCCTTCCAGGTACTCGCCGAGGATGCCGGACTCGGCCAGGTTGCGGCCCTGGCTCAGGCCGCTGGGGTCGCGACTCATGTAGGCGCTGGCGCTGGCGATCTCCTGGAAGAAATCCTTGGGCGAGGACTGGGTGCGCCGCGCCGCGTCGACGATCAGCTTGAGCGACTGCTGCAGGTCGTTGAGCTGCAGCTTGGTCAGCAGTACGCAGACCTGGAAGGCCGGCAGCGAGGGGTTGGTCAGGTCGTGGTCGGCGGTCCAGGCGGTGACCAGCTGCGGTGCCTGGGCGGCGGCGCGGCGGCCGAGAAAATCCATCTGCATGGCGTAGCCGATGGCCGAGGTCTTCGCCGCAATGCTGCGGATCGATTGATGCTGATTCGGCGCCTGCACCTGGTTGTTCGCCACCTTGTTCACCAGTTCGGCGAAGATCAGTCCGATTTCCTTCACAGTCTGCCCGAACTTCTCCACCGCGCCATCGGCCACCGGGATGTACAGGTCGCCGATCTGCGGGTTGGCGTCGGCGGTCAGGCTGCGGTACTGCTGCTCGGCGAAGCCGTGGTTGTCGCGGCCGACCGGGGTGCGCAGGTGCAGGGCGTAGACCTTGATCTGCTTGCGCAACGCCGCCTCGCGCACCTCGGCCTCGTTCATCTGGGTGCGGCTCAGCGGGTCGTTCTTGCGCAGCGCGCCGGCATCGGTGACCAGCAGGATCAGCCGGCCGCTGTAGGGCGTCCAGTCCATGCCCTCGACCGCCTCCATCACCCCGGCGAAGGCGTCCTCGTTGAAGGCATGGCTGGAGACGTTGGTGGCGCGTACCTGGCGCGCCAGTTCGGCGAAGCGCTGCGGATCGCTGCCCTCCTCCAGGCTCACCAGGGTGCGGCTGACGTATTCCAGCCCAGGGGTCTTGTCGACGTTGCTGCGAAAACCCACCAGGCCGAAGCTGACGCTGTCCAGGTCGCCGCGGCTGGCGATCTGCCGGTGCAGTTCGTCGACCACCTGCGCCACCCGGTCGATATAGGGCTGCATCGACACCGAGGTGTCGACCACCAGGACGATGCCGGTGCGGAACTTGTCGTGCTGGATACGCGGACTGCCATCGCCGACCACCCGTTCGGCGTCGCCCGGATCGATCGACGCCACGTTCAGCAGCTGCACCGGCGCGCCGTTGCCGTCGAAGGTCTCGTGCGACTCGAAGATCGGCAGCAGGTAGAACTGCTCCTGCGGGATGGCGCTGGCCGCCGGCTCCAGGGCGACGATCTGCGGCGCCACGCGCTCTTCGAACTGCGCCTGGTGCAGCGCCGTGCGCGCCTGCGCCGGATCGGCCAGGTACTGTTCCACCGCGCTGCGGCTGTCGAGAAACATCACCGGCGAGCGCCCGGAACGCTCGGTGAACTTCAGCACCAGGCTCTGCTTCCAGTCGCTGACGTCGGCGGCCGCCAGCCAGCCCTCGCGCGTGCCGTCGCTGGAGGCGCCGACCTCCAGCCAGGTCTGCCCGCCGTGCTCCTGGCGACGGTAGACGTAGAGCACCGAGAAGGCCGGCAGCTCGCTGCCCTGCCCCGCCTCGCCGGGCTGGCTGGCCAGACGCGCCTCGGGTTTGCTCAGCACGCGCTGGAACAGGCTCTTCTTGCCCGGCATCAGCAAGGGACGCTCGCCGCCGTCGCTGGCCAGCGCGCCCGGCGTGCCATCGTTCGCCACCGGCGGCTTCGTCTTCTCAGGCGGCGGATCGCTCTGCGCCTGCTCCTGTGGCGGCTTGGGCGAACCACTGAACAACCAGTAACCGCCGCCGGCCAGCACCAGCAGGCCGACCAGGGCCAGCGCGACTATGGCCAGCATGGGGCTGCGCGAAGGTTCGGGCGGCGGGCTCGGTTTCGTCGGCGGCACGCGGGTGGGACGCTCGTCGGCCTGGCGTGGCGGCGGCTCGGCCTGCGCCGGCGGCATGTTGACGGAGACCGCCTGCAGGCCGCCGAGATCGGCCGCGCCGAAGCGCTGCGCCGGGGTTTCCGGCAGGCCCAACGGGCGGAACTGGGTAGCGTCGCTGTCGCCGCCATTTGCGGGGGCCGGGCTGGCGGATAGCGCGTCCAGCGCCTGGATCAGCGCGGCGGCATCGGGGTAGCGATCGGCCGGGTCCTTGGCCAGCAGGCGCGACAGAATCGGCTGGTAGCGGCCCTGGGCAATCGGCAGCTCAGGCAGCGGCTGAGTCAGGTGGGCCAGCGCGGTGGACAACGAGTCGGCGCCGACATAGGGCAGCTGGCCTGTGAGAATCTCGTAGAGCACCACGCCCAGCGCATAGAGGTCGGCGCGGCCGTCGACCTGCTGGCCGCGCGCCTGCTCCGGGCTCATGTAGCTGGGCGTGCCGACGGCGAAGCCGGCCTGGGTGAACTGGGTGCGATCTTCCAGCGACTTGGCGATGCCGAAGTCCGACAGCACCGCGGTACCGTCGGCGCGAAACAGGATGTTGGCCGGCTTGACGTCGCGGTGCACCAGGCCCTGGGCATGGGCATAGCCGAGCGCCGAGGCGATCTGGCGCAGGTACTGGATGCCTTGCTCGGCGCTCAGCCCGGCGGCGATGCGCTCCTTCAGCGTGCCGTTGGGCAGGTACTCCATGGCCATGTAGTAATGGCTGCCGACGTTGCCGATGTCGTGGATGGTCACGGTATTGGGGTGGGACAGCCGCGCCAGGGTCTTGCCCTCGCGCAGGAAGCGCTCGCAGAAGCTGGGGTCGGCGGCCAGCGCCGCGGCCATCACCTTGAGCGCCACCTTGCGCTCCAGCGAGCGCTGGGTCGCCAGGTAGACCACGGCCATGGCGCCGTCGCCCAGCTCGCGCTCGATCTCGTACCCGGGGATGTCGATATCCATGAATTACTGCGTCCTTCAATAGGCTTTGACGACAATGGCGGTGATGTTGTCCGGCGCGCCGCGGGTCAGGCCCAGGTGCACCAGGCTGCGCACCATCTCGTAGGGGGCGACGTGGCCGAGCACCTCCTGCAGCTCGTGTTCCTCCACGGTGCGGGTCAGGCCGTCGCTGCACAGCAGGAAGCAGTCGCCGGGCAGCACCTCGAGCTGCACCTCGGCCAGTTCCAGGCGCTCCTGGGCGCCGACGGCGCGGGTGACGATATTGCCCATGGGGTGTTCGCGCGCCTCGGCCTCGCTGAGCAGGCTGCTGTCGATCAGTTCCTGCACGTAGCTGTGGTCGTGGCTGATGGCCTGCAGCGCGCCGTCGCGCAGGCGGTACAGGCGGCTGTCGCCGGCCCACAGGCAGGCGGCCTGGCTGCCGCGGGCGACCAGCAGCACCAGGGTGCTGCCCATCATGCTCACGCCGCGGCGCCGGGCCTCCTCGCGCACCGCCTGGTTGACCTCGTCGAGGCTGTCGCGCAGCGCCTGCACGTAGTCATCGAGCCGCTGCGCCGGCGCCACCCGGCGCAGGCTGTCGACGATCAGGCTGCTGACGAAATCGCCGGCGGCGTGGCCGCCCATGCCGTCGGCCACCGCCCACAGGCCGACCTCCTGGGCGTCCAGGCAGGCGTCCTCGTTGACCTGGCGGACCATGCCGACATGGCTGTGGCTGGCGGACTGGTACTGCTCCACTGCGGCTGCGCTCATCATCGGCCCTCGCTCTGCAACTGCGCGGCCAGGCCGGGCGCAGGCGAGACGTCCGCCCCCAGCAGCAGGCCGCTGAACGCCTGCGCGGCCGGCATCCCGGCGCAGCACAGCAGGCCGGCGGCGACATGCTCCGAGCCGCGCCCCCACCACAGACTGGCGCCTTCGCAGGTGAGCTGGGCCAGCACGGCCAGGCGCTCGCCCGGGCTGGCCACGCAGAAATGCATCTGCCGAAACCCCGGCGTGCGCGGCATGCGCCGACCGTAGGACGGCGTGTCGAGGGCGGCCACCGCCGCCTCGAAGGCCTCGAACTCGCTGCCCTCCTCCAGCGTCGCCAGCAGCAGGTTCTCAACCTGCTCGTACCAGGCGTCCGGGCCGCCGAGCAGCGAACCCAGGTCGGCGTCGGCGTCCAGCAGGCAGGCGACGGTCAGCGGGAAGTAGCGGCCGACCCGGTCGACGCTGGGCATCATCACCCCGGTGACCGCCTCGTTGCCGATCAGGCCCGGGGCCAGGGCGAAGCGCCACAGCGGGCTGACCAGGTAGGCATCCAGCCAGGCCGGGCCCAGCTCCTGCTGGCTGGTGGCGATACCGCTGGCCAGCCAGGCGTCCCAGGGCTCGATAAAGCTGCTCGGCAGGCCGCGGTGAAGAAAGTCGCCGCGACTGGCCAGCTTGCCGTAAAAGCCCGCCGTCATAGCCGCTCCGGCAGGCTGAAGCCGGTCAGCACGCGGCTCTTGAACGGGTTGAAGGCGCTGCTGGCGCGCAGTTCGCAGGCCACGCTGGCGTTGTCCACGCGCAGGCGCAGGGTGAAACGGTCCGGCGAGGCGCCCGGGGTCAGGTCGGACTGTTCCAGCAGGCGGAACCAGGCCCAGGGCCCGTCCAGGGTCAGACCGGAGCGGCCGGCGCTGGTCGGCGGGGTGATCGACAGGCGCACCACGCCCAGGCTGTTGGGGCTCGGCCACTGCATGGCCACCGGCCGGCTGGGGCCGTGGTCGTAGGTCATCTGCTGGCCGTCCAGATCGAGGATGAACTGGCTGATCGCCGCGTCCATGGCCACCGGCTTGAGCTCGAAACGCACGGTGGGCTGCACGCCGCCGGAGCGGAAGAAGGCATCGCGGATCGCCGCCGCGCGCTGGAAGGTCTGCAGCACGCCGCCGCCTATGCCCAAGCGCTCGGCCGCCCCCGGCTGCCAGCGCCAGGTGGTTGCCGAGGTGTCGACGTAGGGCTGCAGGTATTTGCGGAAGTAGCTGTCCATCACCCCGCCGACGCCGAAGAAGTTGCCGAAATCCTCCAGGGTGGCGTCGCGCGTGCTGCCGCTGTCCAGCGGGTAGCGGCCGGCCAGCGACTGGCGGTAGACGTTGACCACCTCGGCCACCCAGGCCGCGTTGAGCTGGCTGCGGATACCGCCCATCATGCTGTTGGTGGTGGCGTTGACCACCGAGTTGACCAGGTTCTGCACCAGCGGCGGCTGGCGTTCGCCGGCCAGCTTGACCCGCTGCGCCGAGGCCACCGCCTGGTTCTTCGCCTCGCCCAGCAGGGCATCACCGCTGGCGCCGCTCATGGCGCTGAGCTGCACGTAGAGCTCGTTGAACTGGGCCAGCAGGTCGTCGATGGGCGCGCTGTTGCTGCCCTCGGGCTTGCGCACCAGGCTGTTCAGCTCGTTGAAACGGGCGGTGATCGGGTCCACCTGCGGCGCGGCCTGTGCCTGGTTCTGCGGCGTCTGCCCGACCAGCGAGCCGAGCTGCTGCTTGAGCTTGTCCACCGTGCCGTCGGCGGCCTTGAGCTTGTCGGCGAGCAGGCGGTCTTCCTGCTGCAGGTCGGTCTCCCGCGCCACCGCCTCGAGCAGTTGCTTGAGCGGCGAATTGGGCCCGGACAGCACTCGCATCACGTCGGCGGCCTGGGCGACGCTGGTGATGGCGACGAAATCGACATCGCCGAGCAGGCTTTCCCACTGGCCGAGGAAGTCCTGGAAGTACAGGTTGCGCACCTCCAGGGCCAGGCTGGCGGCGTCCTGGTTGTCGCTCAGCGGCCGGCCCAATACCCACTGTTCCTCGGCCAGTGCGCCGGACTGGCTGAGGCTGGCGACCATGAACACCTGGCGATAGCCGCGGTAGGTGTAGAAGCCGCTGAGCGGATCGTTCAGCGGCTTGCCGCTCTTGCGGGTGAACACCAGGGCCGCGTCGCGCCCGGCCGCTTCGCTGATACGAAAATCCGCCAGGCCGTCGGGCAGCGGTTGCCGCTTGACCCGGTTGTACACCCGCTGCGCCACCGACATCTGCTGCAGCTGACGGCGCAGGTCCTCGATCAGGTTCTCGTCCAGGCGCGCCGGTGGCGGCTTGCGCGCGAACAGCGCATCGAGGTGCTCAGCGAGCGCCAGACGCTGTTCGGGGGCCAGGTCGCGCGGCAGGCTCTGGTCCCAGTCCAGGTTGATCCAGGCCTTGATGAAGTCCGCGTCGTACTGCTCGGCGCTGGCCAGCATCAGGTAGGCCTTGAGCCCTTCGTAGAGGAAGTCGGAATTGCCGCCGCTGCGCAGCTGTTCCTCGATGCGGGTCAGCAGCCGCGGCGCCATCACCGCGATCAGCAGCTTGCGGTAGACGCTGCTGGCCTCGGCGCCGAGCATGTCGCCCTGGTACAGGCCGAAGCCCTCGGCCCAGGACGGCGGATTGTCTGCCACGTGGCGAATGGCGTTGAGCAGCGGCAGCACCGCCAGTACCTCGCGCTGCGCCGGGCTCAGGGCCTCCAGCTGGCCCTTGAGCGGCGCCACGCGGGCGTCGACCTCGGCGATATAGGCCTGGTTGGCGTTGTAGCTGGCCAGCCAGACGCCGGCGACCGCGACGAACAGCAGTACCGAGGCGGCCAGGGCGCCACGGGTGATCCACTTGCGCCGACGCTCCACCTTGGGGTTGGCGCCGACCAGCCCACGCTCGCCGAAGGCCACCTCGCGGAACAGCCGCTCGATGAAGTAGCTGCGCCCGGTGCCGGTCTGCCGCGCCAGCTGCTGACGATCCAGGTTCATGCTCTGCGCCATGGCGCCGATCAGGCGGTCGATGGGGCTGCCTTCCTGGGTGCCGCTGGTGAAATAGACGCCGCGCAGCAGCACCCGCTCTTCATAGGGATTGGGTTTGAACACGCCGTCGAGGAAGCTGGCGAGGTTGTCGCGCAGCGCGGCGAACTGCTGCGGGAAGCCGTAGATCAGGTCGCGCCGGTTGGGGTCGCGCTCCTGCTGCAGGCGCTCGACCAGGCGCTGGGTCAGGCGCTCCTCCAGGGCGGCGAACTCCTGCCTGAAGCCGGCCAAGGGCCCTTCCCCGCTCTTGCCGTCGTCCAGGGCGAAGGTACAGCCCCAGACCTGGCCGCGCTCCTCCTTGCTGAGGCCGTCGAAGAACTCCATGAAGCCCGGCACCAGGTCGAACTTGGTCAGCATCACGTAGATCGGGAAACGCACGCCGAGCTGGGCATACAGCTCCTGCACGCGCGCCTTGATGGCGCGGGCATGGGCGGCGCGCTCGCTCTCGCTACCGAGCAGCAGGTCGGACAGGCTGATGGCGATAAAGGCGCCGTCGATGGGACGGCGCTTGCGCTGGTTCTTCAGCAGGTCGAGAAAGCCCAGCCAGGCAGCCTTGTCCACCTCGGCGTGGCTGTCCTGGGTGGTGTAGCGGCCGGCGGTGTCCAGCAGCACCGCCTCGTCGGTGAACCACCAATCGCAGTTGCGCGTGCCGCCGACGCCGCGGATGGCGCCGCCGCCCATATGCTCGGCCAGTGGGAAGTTGAGTCCGGAATTGACCAGCGCGGTGGTCTTGCCCGAACCGGGCGGGCCGATGATCACGTACCAGGGCAGCTCATAGAGGTTGCGCCGCTCCTGGCCGCCGAGCTTGGCCTTCTTCAGCAGCTGCAGGGCTTCGTCCATGCGCTGTTTGAGGGTCGCCAGCTCCTCGGCGGTGGCCACGCTGGCGGCATCCGGCGCCACCGCCACCAGCCCCTGCATGACCTTGGCGGCGTTGCGCCGGGCCTGGATCAGGCGCAGGACGCGAAAGCCGATCCAGGTCAGGAACAGCAGCGCGATGAGGATCCAGCGCACCGTCGCCGAGGCCAGCGGCTCGTAGCTGCCGATGGCGATCAGCGGGCCGACGAACCAGATCACCAGGCTCAGGGCGAGCAGGCCGAGCAGCGGCACCAGCCAGCGCACGCAGAAATTGAAGAAGGCCTTCACAGGTTGCCCTCCGCGAATACGGTGATCTCCACCCGGCGATTGCGCGCGCGGCCGGCGGCGGTCTCGTTGGAGGCCACCGGCTCGGTGTCGCTGCGCCCTTCGGCGGTGAAGCGCTCGGGCTGGCCGCTGCGCGCGGCCAGCACATCCATGACCTGCTGCGCGCGGTCCTGCGACAACTTCCAGTTGGAGGGATAACGCAGGGTGGCGATGGGCCGGTCGTCGCTGTGGCCGGTGACCAGCACGTTGCCCTTGACCTGACGGATGGCCTCGGCGATGCGCAGCAACAGCGGCTGCAGGGCGTCGGAAATGCTGGCGCTGCCGGAGGCGAACAGCTCGTCGCCGCGGATGGTCACCACCGAGCGATCCACCGCATCCTCCACGGCGACGCGCTGGGCGCGGATGTCCTCTTCGAGGAAACGTGCCAGGCGCGGGCGTTCGATCAGCTTGGGCTGCAGCGGCGGGCGATCGATGGTCTGCACCGGGATCTCGCCCAGCGCGTGGATGTTGCGGAACACCGGTTCGGCGTCACTGGCCAGCTTCAGGCGCAGGCCGAACAGCAAGAGCAGCAGCAGCGCCAGGCAGATGGCCGCGCCGACCCAGGGTGGGACGAACTGCGACAGGCGATCGCGCACCGCGCTGACCCCGCGCCAACGCGGCGACAGCTCGCGCTCGAACTCGCCGCGCACGCTGCGGATGGTCGCCGCGGTGCGCTCGCGCAGGGCTTCGAGCTGGCTGCGGCCGTCGTTCATCACCCGGTAGCGGCCCTCGAAGCCGAGACACATGCACAGATAGAGCAGTTCGAGAATGTTCAGCTTCTGCCGGGCGTTCTGCAGGCAGTGCTCGAGCAGCTGGAACACCTTCTCGCCGCCCCAGGCCTCGTTGTGCAGGGTGATCAGCAGGCTCTGCTTGCCCCAGTCGCTGCCGCTGCCCCAAGGTGTGCTGAGCACCGCTTCGTCCAGCGCGGTACAGAGCACGTAGCGGCTTAGCATCACTTCGTCCTGCGGCACGCCGGCGCCCTTGGCCTGTTCCTCGAACTGGCGCAGATAGGCCAGCAGCTGCGCGCGCAGGCTGGCCGGCATCGGGTGGGAAATGGTGTTGCGCAAGCGGGTCAGCAACGCCAGCAGCGGTGCCGCCGCGCGCTCCAGCGGGTTGAGGCCCTGGGCCAGGCTGCTGGGCAAGGGCGCGCCAGGCATGGCCGGGGCTGGCCCGGCTGCGGGCGCCGGGCGAGGCTGCCCGCCGGGCGGCTCAGGTGCCCGGCCACCGGGGCGCGGCATGATCATGGTGCGGTCGCTGCCGCCGCCCGAGCCGCCGCCACCGTTGCCGGGTGGGCCGCCGAAGGGATCGTCGATCGGATGCATGGCGAACTATCCTCGGATGGCCCAGAAGGCCAGGTTCAAACCGGGGAACTGGCCGGCGATATGGAAGGCGAAGCCCCCCGAGTTGGCCAACTGCTTCCAATGGTCGCTGCCGCGATCCAGCTCGAAATAGCTGGAGCCGGCGTGATAGGGAATCTGCCGTGGCGCCACCGGCATCGGCAGCAGGGCGATGCCCGGCAGCTGCAGGTTGACCAAGTCGCGGATGTGTTCCACCGAGCCGACCTTGGCCTGCTGCGGGAACAGGCTGCGCAGGTTCTCCGCCGGCACGTCGGCGCGCACCACCAGGACGAAGCTGGCGCCCTGCAGCAGGTTCTTGTCGGCCAGCATGGCCACGTGCACGCCGTAGGATTTCTCGACTATGGGAATCGGCGTGGCGCGGCTGTCGATGACCATCGACAGTGCCTGGCGCAGCTCGCGGATCACCGGGGCGAAGCTGGCCGCCAGGTCGTCGTGCTCGTAGGCCGGGTACTCGGCCGGGCGCCGGCCGCTGCTGGAGAAGGTGGCGAACTCGCCGGCCAGCGCCACCGCCTCGCGGTAGAAGGCCTCCGGGTGCAGCGGGCTGAGCCGGGCCAGGTGGCTGATCAACGGCTCGGCGCGGTTGACCAGCTGCAGCAGCAGGAAATCGGCGATCTCCGAGGCGCCGCCGGCGCCGGAGGCCACCACCCTGCCCGCCAGCGCCTCGCCACGCTGGTGCAGCAGGCCCTGCAGTTCGCTGCGAAAGGCCGCCAGCGGCGGCGAGGCGGCGACGTCCAGCAATGGCGGGATGTAGTTCTCGTCGAGCAGCAAGGCATTGTCGGCGCGTTTTTCCACCACCCGCACCACGCCGATGCAGGCGTACTCGCCGAGGCCGTCGCGCTCGGTGAGCAGGCGCAGTGCCTTGCCGCCGATGGCCAGCGGCGCGCGGCTCTCGAACGGCGCGTTGTCGTCGCGCACCTCGCGCACCTGGCTGACGTAGCGGGCGCCGCCGAGGGCTTCGCCCTCCTCCACGGTGTCGCGGGTGCCGGCGCGCTTGAGCGGCAGGCCGAGGTAGATCAGCTGGTCGCGCATCTGCGGGTCGACGATCAGCGGCGTCGGCGCCACGTCGTCGCCGGGGATGTCGAACGGCGTGCCGTCGGGCAGCACGCCGCGGGCGCCGAGAATGGCCAGCTTGCCCTGGGTCAGCAGCGCCGTGTCCAGCTGCAGTTCGGAGAACCCCCAGCCGCCGGCGAACATCGGCCGGCAGCGGCTGTCGACCAGGGTTTCCAGATAACGGTCATGCTGTTGCAGGTGTTGCGGGCGCAGGAACATCCCCTCGGACCACACCACTCGGTTATTCCAGGACATGAGCGAATCTCCCGAGTGGTTTATTTGGTCGGCGGCGCGGGCACGGCGCTGACCGCGCGCGCGCTGAGGCTGACGTTGAGCACGCTGGTCTGGTGCGGCGGGATGTTGACCAGCTGCCGCCACACCGAGTCGTCCAGGTCGCGGAAGGCGACCACAAAACCGAGCAGACGGCTCTGTTCGTCCAGGGTGCGGTCGAGGATCAGTTGCTCGCCGGGCTGGATCAGCAACTCGTCCTGGGCCACCAGATCGCTGCTCAGGGTGGCGTTGGCCGACTCGACCAGGGAGAAGTAGTCGGCCCGGCTGAACACCGCCCCGCTCTTCAGTTCGTACAGGCGTACCCGCACCGGTGCCGGCTGCCCGCCCGGCGCAGGATTGAGGTCGGCCGAGGCCTGGATCTGCAGACGCACCACGGTGGGCGCAGGCGGTGGCGGCTCCGATGCGCAGGCGGTCAGCAACAGTGCCAGCACTCCCCACAATATCCTTGGCATCTTTGGCGTCCTCTAGAAGTTTTATTATTTCAATTCAGAATTAACAGCCTGCCGCTCCATAACAAACACTAAGTTCTACGCAGTTTGGCGCTGTGCTCTTCATAGGCGCGACTGAACTCGCGGCCGAACAGGTCCTGGAAGTCGTCCTCCGCTTCCCGGGATATGGCGGTATAGGTTTCAGTGAACAGTTCCCAGTACTTGGCTTGGCGCCCCCCCGACAATAATCCGCCAATACCCGAAGGTTTGTTCAGACGCGCCTCCAGAGTGGCCGGCTCGAAGCGCTTCAACAGATGTTTGATGGCCGCCTGTACCCCCGCCATGACCGCCAGTTGGTGCGCGCGCAGGTCATCGAAACTTTCCGCGATGGCCTGGTCGGCCGGCATGAAGGCCTGGTTGCCGGAACGTAGCAACAGCAGCAGTGCCTCCTCGACGTTCGGCGCGAATTTCAGCGGGTTGTTCTCTACCGGCTGAATCATGGTCTGCGCCATGCGGAACTCGCCCTTGAGACTGGCGCGGGCGCGCAGCACGTCCACCAGGCCTTCGACCATCTGCCGGTAGCTGCGGCCGATGGCCTCCATCTGCGCCAGCGCCTCGCCCCGTTCGATGCGCAGCTGCGCCACCCCGGCGCCGCGCAGAAAGGCTTCCAGGGCGTCGTCGGTAGGCGCCGCCGCGCCAGGCTGCGGCGTGCCGACAGCCGGCGGAACGGCCGCGGCGACGGGCGCCGTTGGGGCGGCCGGCAGCGGCGCGGCCACTGGCACAGGCTGGGCAGCCGGCACCGCTGGCGGCGCCGACGGTGCGGCGGGCGGGGCCTGCGGCGTCGCCGCGGCGATGCCCAGTTCGGCGAAGGGATCCCAGTCCGCCGGAATCGCATGCGCCGCTGCCGGGCTGGCCTCGACCGGCGGCGCGGGCACCTGCGCCTGCGGCGGGCGGAAATCGTGGCGTTCGGCGGGAATATGATCGGGCGCGCTCGGCGGCGGTACCGCCGGTGTGGCGAGGAAGTCGAACAGGTCGGGCTTGGTGTCCAGCGGCGAGCCGCCCGCCTGCATCTGCGCCGGGGCGGCGGGCGGCGGCGCGGGCATGCTCGGCGCGCCGGCGCCTTGACGGTTCATCAGCGCATCGAAGCCGGTGAAGGGATCGCTGGCGGCGGGCAGCCCCGGCGACGATATGTCGGCGCCGGTAATCTGTACCAGGATGTCGTACTCGCCCAGGCGCACCAGCTCGCCGTCCCGCAGCGGCTCGCTATTACCGCGGTGCAGGCGCACCCCGGCGTTGACCAGTTGCACGCCGTTGGTGCTGGTGTCGGTCAGGTAATAGGTGCCGTCGCGGAACTGGATCACGCAGTGCTGGCCCGATACCAGGCGCTCCGGGTCGGGCAATACCCAGTCGTTCTCCGGGTTGCGCCCGATGCGCAGCTCGCCGCGGTCGAGCTCCATGTCCGCACGCTGCCCGGGCGTCAGCTTGTGATAACTGGTGATGGTCAAACGCAGCGGCATTCAAACTCCTTACAAAACTTCGCTCATCGACCGCATGAGTCCCCAACCGGTGCCCTGAGTATAGGCATCACAAAGTTGACCAGTGTTGTTCAGGAGTAACACTTTGAATCTGCTTTTTTGTAATTAGCGATATAGCGAAAGACACTAAATAAAGAATTTCGGCTCGCCTATCTTAATCCGCTCGACAGTTCGTCCAGGCGCCTGGCCAATTTCTTGACAAGCCTAAAACAACGCCAAGACTTGCTCTAACAACTCGATCGGAGTGGCCATGCCCCGCTCCGAATAGAACGTAATCCACAGGATGTGGATTGAAGTCCAACGTTCGCTCTGACGGTATGCCTGCCCGCAGCAGGTTGGATATGGAGATCACCCATTGTGGTGGACGTACAGCAGCTGTTGACCGCGGTATCCCCCGACTCCCCGAGTGGCGCCGATCTCGAATACGACTCGGCGTTCCTCGAACTCGAGCGCGTCGCCCAGGGCCAACCCGAGCGCCAGATGGGCGATTCGGTATTGCCCGCCGAGCCGCCGGAATGGCGCCAGGTGCGCGATCTGTGCGTCGAGCTGTTCGCGCGCAGCAAGGATCTGCGCATCGCCAACTATTACCTGCAAAGCAGCATCGCCCTCGATGGCCTGCCCGGCCTGGCCCAGGCGCTGCAGCTGATCCAGGCGCTACTGCAGCAGTACTGGGACAGCCTCTACCCGATGCTAGACGTCGAGGACGACAACGACCCCACCTTCCGCATCAACGCCCTGGCCGGCATAGGCGCCGAGCCGGTGGTGCGGCTGTTGTGGGAAATGCCGCTGATCCGCTCGCGCGCCTTCGGTACCGTGACCTTGCGTGCCGCGCTCAATGCCAGCGGCTTGCAGCGCTTCGCCAGCGAAAGCCTGGGCCTGGAACAGGTCGCGGCGGCCTTTCGCGACAGCGATGCCGAGCAGGTCGAGGCCTGCCGCGCCGCGGTCGGCGCCGCCCAGGCGGCGCTGCAGGGGATAGAACGGGAGGTCAACGAGCGCGTCGGCTCGGACCGCGGCGCCGATCTGGGCACCATCAAGCAGCTGCTGCGGCATGCCGTGCAGATAGTCGCCGAACAGGCGCCCGCCGCGACCGCGGCAGAGGTGGCCGAGATGGCTCCCGCCGCAGAGGGAACCAGCGCGGCAACAGCGGACGCACCGGCCGCGCCGCGCATCAGCGGCGAGATCGGCAATCGCGACGACGTGCTCAAGACCCTCGACCGCATCCTCGCCTACTACGCCCGGCACGAGCCCTCCAGCCCGGTGCCGGTGCTGCTGAGCCGGGCCAAGACGCTGGTCAGCGCCGACTTCGCCACCATAGTGCGCAACCTGATCCCCGACGGCTTCTCCCAGTTCGAAAAGCTCAGGGGGCCCGACGGCGAATAGCGCCGGGTCACCTCATTCACAGCCCATAGCCGCATACGCAGCGCAGGAGGAACAAGATGGCCAACCCCAGCAGCCAGAAATTCATCGCTCGCAACCGAGCTCCACGGGTGCAGATCGAGTACGACGTGGAGCTCTACGGCGCGGAAAAGAAAGTCCAGTTGCCCTTCGTCATGGGGGTGATGGCCGACCTCGCCGGCAAACCCGCCGAACCGCTGCCGGCGGTGGCCGACCGCAAGTTCCTCGAGATCGACGTGGACAACTTCGACTCCCGGCTCAAGGCGATGAAACCCCGGGTGGCCTTCAACGTGCCCAACACCCTGACCGGCGAGGGCAACCTCAGCCTCGACATCACCTTCGAGAGCATGGACGACTTCAGCCCCGCCGCCGTGGCGCGCAAGGTCGACGCGCTCAACCAGTTGCTCGAAGCCCGCACCCAGCTGGCCAACCTGCTGACCTACATGGACGGCAAGACCGGCGCCGAGGAAATGATCATGAAGGCGATCAAGGACCCGGCCCTGCTGCAGGCATTGGCCAGCGCGCCGAAACCGACCGACTCCGAGCCGCAAAGCTGATTAGAGGACGCAGACCATGGCCGAACCGATGACCGAACAGCAGGCCCAGGGCGGGACTGCTACCGAAGAGACCAGCGACTTCGCGTCGCTGCTGCTGCAGGAATTCAAACCCAAGACCGAGCGCGCCCGCGAGGCGGTGGAAACCGCGGTGCGCACCCTGGCCGAACATGCGCTGGAAAAGACCGACCTGATCTCCAACGATGCGATCAAGTCCATCGAGTCGATCATCGCCGCCATCGACGCCAAGCTCACCGAGCAGATCAACCTGATCATGCACCACCAGGACTTCCAGCAACTGGAAAGCGCCTGGCGCGGCCTGAGCTACCTGGTCAACAACACCGAGACCGACGAGCAGCTGAAGATCCGCGTGATGAGCATCTCCAAGGGCGAGCTGCACAAGACCCTGAAGAAGTTCAAGGGCACCGCCTGGGACCAGAGCCCGATCTTCAAGAAGATGTACGAGGAAGAGTACGGCCAGTTCGGCGGCGAGCCCTACGGCTGCCTGGTCGGCGACTACTACTTCGACCAGTCGCCGCCGGACGTCGAGCTGCTCGGCGAGCTGTCCAAGGTCTGCGCAGCCATGCATTCGCCGTTCATTGCCGCGGCGTCGCCCACCGTCATGGGCATGGGCTCCTGGCAGGAGCTGTCCAACCCGCGCGACCTGACCAAGATCTTCACCACCCCCGAGTACGCCGCCTGGCGCTCGCTGCGCGAGTCCGAGGATGCGCGCTACATCGGCCTGACCATGCCGCGCTTCCTCGCCCGCCTGCCCTATGGCGCCAAGACCGACCCGGTGGATGCCTTCGCCTTCGAAGAGGACACCGCCGGCGCCGACAGCAGCAAGTACACCTGGGCCAACTCGGCCTACGCCATGGCGGTCAACATCAACCGCTCGTTCAAGCTCTACGGCTGGTGCTCGCGCATTCGCGGCGTGGAGTCCGGCGGCGAGGTGCCGAACCTGCCGGCGCACACCTTCCCCACCGACGACGGCGGCGTGGACATGAAGTGCCCGACCGAGATCGCCATTTCCGACCGCCGCGAGGCCGAGCTGGCGAAGAACGGTTTCATGCCCCTGCTGCACAAGAAGAACACCGACCTGGCGGCCTTCATCGGCGCCCAGTCGCTGCAGAAGCCGGCCGAGTACGACGACCCCGACGCCACCGCCAACGCCAACCTGGCGGCGCGCCTGCCCTACCTATTCGCCACCTGCCGTTTCGCCCACTACCTCAAATGCATCGTGCGCGACAAGATCGGCTCGTTCAAAGAGAAGGACGACATGCAGCGCTGGCTGCAGAACTGGATTCTCAACTACGTCGACGGCGACCCGGCGCACTCCACTGAAACCACCAAGGCCCAGCACCCGCTGGCCGCCGCCGAGGTGGTGGTCGAGGAAGTCGAGGGCAACCCCGGCTACTACAACTCGAAGTTCTTCCTGCGCCCGCACTACCAGCTGGAAGGTCTGACGGTGTCCCTGCGCCTGGTCTCCAAGCTGCCCTCGGCCAAAGGCGCCTGATCCACCTTCACATTGGTATCCGCCACGGCGGCGGATACCGCACCACGTAGCGTGGCGCGAGCCACCAAGGAGGCATGATGGCTGTTGATATGTTTATCAAGATCGGCGATGTGGACGGAGAATCCGCCGACAAGACCCACGCCAAGGAAATCGACGTACTGGCCTGGAGCTGGGGCATGTCCCAGTCCGGCAGCATGCATGTGGGCGGTGGCGGCGGCGCCGGCAAGGTCAGTATCCAGGACATCTCGTTGACCAAGTGGATCGACAAGTCCTCGCCCAACCTGATGATGGCCTGCTCCAGCGGCAAGCATTACCCCGAGGCCAAGCTGACCATCCGCAAAGCCGGCGGCGAGGATCCGGTGGAGTACCTGATCATCACCCTCAAGGAGGTGCTGGTGTCGTCCATCAGCACCGGCGGCAGTGGCGGCGAGGATCGCCTGACCGAGAACGTCACCCTCAACTTCGGCCAGGTTCAGGTCGACTATCAACCGCAGAAACAGGACGGCAGCAAGGACGGCGGCCCTATCAAGTACGGCTGGAACATCCGCGAAAACGTCAAGATCTGAGGCATGACCGCCCGGCGCCGCTGCGGCGCCGGGCGCTCGTTTCGTCGGCCATGGCACCAGCGCAGGCGCTCGGCGCGTACGTCTGGTATCGCCACCAAAGGCCAGGACACCCGCGGCCCGCAGCGCCACTGCTGCGCGGCACATGAACGGAAGGACGCAGCGATGAATGCCGATGAACTTGTGCGTGCCGGTCAGCTGAAAGAGGCCCTGGGCGCCCTGCAGGATCAAGTGCGCAGCCAGCCGTCCAACCCCGCCCTGCGCGTCTTCCTCTTTCAACTGCTGGCCGTGCTCGGCCAGTGGGGCCGCGCGCAGAACCAGCTCAAGGTCGCCGGCGAGCTGGATGCCGGCGCCCTGGCCATGGTGCAGACCTACCGCTCGGCGCTGGAATGCGAGGCGCTGCGCGGCGAAGTCTTCGCCGGGCGGCTGACGCCGGTGCTGCTGGGCCAGCCGGCGGACTGGCTGGCGCCGCTGATCCAGGCCCTCAAGCTGGATGCCGAAGGTCATGGCGAAGCTGCAGCGCAGCTGCGCGAGCAGGCTTTCGAGGCCGCCCCGGCCATCGCCGGCGAACTCAACGACGAACCCTTCGCCTGGTGCGCCGACGCCGATCCGCGTCTCGGTCCGGTGCTGGAGCTGATCGTCAACGGCCGCTACGTCTGGCTGCCGATGGAAAACCTCGCCAGCCTCAGCTGCGAGGCGCCCAGCGACCTGCGCGACCTGGTGTGGATGCCGGCCGAGCTGACCCTGCGCAACGGCGGCACCACCGTGGCGCTGATTCCCAGCCGCTACCCGGACACCGTCGAACTCGGCGACGACGCCGCGCGCCTGGCGCGCAAAGTCGACTGGCAGGACAACGGTTTGCCCATCGGCCAGCGCCTGTTCGCCACCGACCGGGGCGAAACCGCACTGTTCGACCTGCGCAGCCTGCGCTTCGCCGCCGGGGACGCCTGAGCATGGCCGAGCTGACCCTGCAGGAGCGACTGCAGCCTTCGCTGCTCGATCGTCTCACCGACGACGAGCCGAGCAACCCCAAGGAAAGCGCCGAGCGCCGGGTGATGAATCTCAACCAGCTCAAGGCCTCGGTGCTGCGCGACCTGGCCTGGCTGCTCAACACCACCGCGTTGTTCGGCCCGGAAACCGCGGCACAGATGCCGGCCGGTACCTCGGTGATCAATTTCGGCCTGCCGCCGCTGTCCGGCCACACCGCCTCGAGCATCGACGTGCAACTGGTCGAGACCCTGCTTGCCGAGATCATCGAAACCTACGAGCCACGCCTGCTCCAGGGCTCGCTACGGGTGCGCGCGCAGCTGGCAAGCGACGAGATGAACCACAACGCGCTGAGCTTCGAGATCGAGGCCGACCTGTGGGCCGAACCGGTGCCGCTGCGCCTGCTGCTGTCCACCGATCTGGACCTGGAGACCGGGCATATCAAGGTCGCCCCGGTCGACGGCAGGAGGCGCGCATGAACCCGCGCCTGCTCGACTACTACAACCAGGAGCTGCAGCACATCCGCGAGAGCGCCGCCGAGTTCGCCGCCGAGTTCCCCAAGATCGCCAGCCGCCTGACCCTGTCCGGCATCGACTGCGCCGACCCCTATGTCGAGCGCCTGCTGGAGGGCTTCGCCTACCTCACCGCGCGCGTGCACCTGAAACTGGACGCCGAGTACCCCACCTTCACCCATAACCTGCTGGAAATCGCCTACCCGCACTACCTGGCGCCGACGCCCTCGGTAGCCGTGGTGCAGCTGTGCGCCGATCCCGACGAGGGCTCGCTGGCCAGTGGTTTTCGCGTCGAACGTGGCGCAGCGCTGCGTGGCCAGCTCGGCCACGAGGAGCAGACCGCCTGCGAGTACCGCACCTGCCACGACGTCACCCTGTGGCCGCTGGAGGTCAGCCGTGCCGAGTATTTCGGCAACCCGGCCACCGCCCTCGGCCGCCTCGCCGCGGCCGAACCGCGAGCCAAGGCCGGCCTGCGCATCCGTCTCAAATGCGGCGCCGGCATGCCGTTCAAGGCCCTGGCGCTGGACAGCCTGCCGTTGTTTCTCGGCGGCGCCGACGAGCAGCCGTTCCGCCTCTACGAGCAACTGCTGGGCAACGCCTGCGCCTTGTTTATCAAGAGCGTCGATGGCGAATGGGCCGAACGTTTGCCGCTGAGCTGCATCCAGGCACGCGGCTTCGACGACGAGGACGCGGTGCTGCCGGTAGTGCCGCGCGCCTTCCAGGGCTACCGCCTGCTGCAGGAGTATTTCGCCCTGCCCAATCGCTTCCTGTTCGTCGAGTTCGCCGGCCTTGCGCGCGGCGTGGCGCGCTGCAACGCCCAGGAGCTGGAACTGGTGGTGCTGTTCACCCGCCTGGACAGCAGCCTGGAAGGCGCGGTGTCGGCCGCCCAGTTCGTGCCTTTCTGCACCCCGGCGGTCAACCTGTTCCCGCGCCGCGCCGACCGCATCCACCTCAGCGACCGCGTGCACGAACACCAGGTGATCGCCGACCGCACCCGCCCGCTGGACTTCGAGATCCACTCGCTGACCCAGGTCAGCGGCCACGGCAGCGGCCCCGAGCAGCCGTTTCAGCCCTTCTACGCCATTCGCGATCCGGCCCGTTACGGCCGCGAGCAGGCCTATTATGTGGTGCGCCGCGAGCCGCGCCGGTTGTCCAGCCAGGCGCGCCGGCGCGGGCCGCGCTCCACCTACGTCGGCAGCGAGACCTTCGTCTCCCTGGTCGACGTCAACCAGGCGCCCTACCGCCACGACCTGCGCCAACTGGGCATCGGCGCGCTGTGCACCAACCGCGACCTGCCGCTGCTGATGCCGATCGGCACCGGCAAGAGCGACTTCACCCTCGAAGACAGCGCGCCGGTGCAGGCGGTGCGCTGCCTGGCTGGGCCGAGCCGGCCGCGCGCCAGCCGCGCCCACGATGCCAGCGCCTGGCGGCTGATCAGCCAGCTGTCGCTCAACTACCTGTCGCTCAGCGAACGCGGCCAGGGCGCCGCGGCCCTGCGCGAGTTGCTGCGCCTGTACGGCGATCCGGCCGATTCGGCGCTGCAGTTGCAGATTGAGGGCCTGCGCGAGGTGCGCAGCAGCCCCTGCACGCGGCGCCTGCCGATGCCCGGGCCGATCGTGTTCGGCCGCGGCCTGGAGATCAGCCTGGAATTCGACGAGAACGCCTTTCGCGGCACCGGCGTGTACCTGCTCGGCGCGGTGTTCGAGCGCTTTCTCGCCCGTTACGTGTCGATCAACAGTTTTACCGAAACGGTATTGCGCACCACCGAGCGCGGAGAGGTCATGCGATGGCAGGCACAACCGGGTCGCCGCCCGAACATCTGAGCGGCGCCGCCGAGATGGCCGCCGCGCCCTGGAGCTACGACTTCTTCCAGGCGCTGCGGCGTATCGAATGCGCGGCCGTGGCGCAGCCGCGCATCGGCCGTTCCGTGCGCCTGGCCGACGATCCGCTGCGCCTGGGCCAGCAGCCCGACTGCAGCTTCGCCCCGGCGACCCTGGCCAGCGTGCACCAGGGCCCGGTGCCGCGTATCGAACAGTTCTTCTTCGGCCTCACCGGCCCCAACGGGCCGCTGCCCCTGCACCTGACCGAGTACGCCCGCGAGCGCCAGCGCAACAATGGCGACGCCACCTTCAAGCGCTTTCTCGACGTCTTCCACCATCGCCTGCTGACCCTGTTCTACCGCGCCTGGGCCGAGGCGCGGCCCACCGTCAGCCACGACCGGCCGGACGACGACTACTGGTCGATGCGCCTGGCCGCCCTGTCCGGCCGCGGTATGCCCAGCCTGCTCGGACAAGGCCCGCTGGCCGATTCGGCGAGCCTGCACTTCAGCGGCCACCTGGCCGCGCAGACCCGCTACCCGGACGGCCTGCGCAGCATCCTCGAAGCCTATTTCGAGGTGCCGGTGCGCATCGAGGAATACGTCGGCCAGTGGCTGCAGCTGCCGCAGTACAGCCAGGTCGGCGCGGCCGCCTGCACCCTCGGCAGCGACCTGTGCCTGGGCACCCACGTGTGGGATCGCCAGCACAAGTTCCGCATCCGTCTCGGCCCGTTGAGCCTCGAGCAGTACCAGCGCCTGCTGCCGGGCCAGGAGAACTTCGCCGAGCTGGCCGCCTGGGTCGCCGAGCACCAGGGCGACGAGCTGGACTGGGAGGTCAACCTGGTGCTGCGCTGCCAGGAGGTGCCGCGCATCGACCTCGACGGCGGCACCCAGCTCGGCTTCAACACCTGGCTCGGCACCCCGTTGCACGACCCCGACGACCTCTCGCTGGTACGCGACTACGCCAGCCAATCCATCCCCGATTCGAGGAGCTGCGAACATGAGTGAGATCAGCCGCGCCGCGCTGTTCGGCAAGTTGAACAGCCTGGCCTACAAGGCCATCGAAGCCGCCACGGTGTTCTGCAAGCTGCGCGGCAACCCCTACGTCGAACTGGTGCACTGGCTGCACCAGATCCTCCAGCTGCAGGACTCCGACCTGCACCAGCTGGTGCGCCAGTTCAGCCTCGACCCGGCGCGCCTGGCCAAGGACATCACCGAGGCGCTGGATCGCCTGCCGCGCGGTTCCACGTCGATCACCGACCTGTCCTCCCACGTCGAGGAAGCGGTCGAGCGCGGCTGGGTCTACGGCAGCCTGATGTTCGGCGAGAGCCAGGTGCGCACCGCCTACCTGATCGTCGGCATCCTCAAGACGCCGAGCCTGCGCCATGCGCTGACGGCGATTTCCCGCGAGTTCGACAAGATCAAGGTGGAGAGCCTGATCGAGCGCTTCGACGAGTATGTCGGCAACTCGCCGGAGAACGGCCTCGGCGCCAGCGACGGCTTCAACGCCGCCGGCGCGCCGGGCGAAGCCAGCGGCGCCATGGCTCCCAGCGCCATGGGCAAGCAGGAGGCGCTCAAGCGCTTCACCGTCGACCTCACCGAGCAGGCGCGCAGCGGCAAGCTCGACCCCATAGTCGGGCGCGACGAGGAGATCCGCCAGCTGGTGGACATCCTCATGCGCCGCCGGCAGAACAACCCGATCCTCACCGGCGAGGCCGGCGTCGGCAAGACCGCGGTGGTCGAGGGCTTCGCCCTGCGCATCGTCGCCGGTGACGTGCCGCCGAGCCTCAAGGACGTCGAGCTGCGCGCCCTCGACGTCGGCCTGCTGCAGGCCGGGGCGAGCATGAAGGGCGAGTTCGAGCAGCGCCTGCGCCAGGTGATCGAGGACGTGCAGAGCTCGCCCAAGCCGATCATCCTGTTCATCGACGAGGCCCATACCCTGGTCGGTGCCGGCGGCGCGGCCGGCACCGGCGATGCCGCCAACCTGCTCAAGCCGGCGCTGGCGCGCGGTACCCTGCGTACCGTGGCGGCCACCACCTGGGCCGAGTACAAGAAGCACATCGAGAAAGACCCGGCGCTGACCCGGCGCTTCCAGGTGGTGCAGGTGGACGAGCCGTCCGAGCACAAGGCGATCCTGATGATGCGCGGCGTGGCCTCGACCATGGAGCAGCACCACAAGGTGCAGATTCTCGACGAAGCGCTGGAGGCCGCGGTCAAGCTGTCGCACCGCTATATCCCGGCGCGCCAACTGCCGGACAAGTCGGTGAGCCTGCTGGATACCGCCTGTGCCCGCGTCGCCATCAGCCTGCACGCGGTGCCGGCCGAGGTGGACGACAGCCGCCGGCGGATCGAGGCGTTGGAAACCGAGCTGGCCATCATCGCCCGCGAACAGGCCATCGGCATCGCCATCGGCAGCCGTCAGAGCGACGTGCAAGGCGCCCTGGCCGAGGAGCGCGAGCGCCTGGCCGCCCTGGAAAGCCGCTGGAGCGAGGAAAAGGCCCTGGTCGACGAGCTGCTGGCGACCCGCGCCAGCCTGCGCGCCGCCGCCGAAGCGGTGGACACCACCGGCGCGGCCCAGGCACAGCCGCCGAGCCCGCAGCTGAGCGACGACGAACGCCAGGCGCTGCACGGCAAACTGGCGGATCTGCAGAGCCGCCTCAGCGCGCTGCAGGGGGAAACGCCACTGATCCTGCCCACCGTCGATTACCAGGCGGTGGCCTCGGTGGTCGCCGACTGGACCGGCATCCCGGTCGGGCGCATGGCGCGCAACGAGATCGACACCGTGCTGCGCCTCGACGAGCACCTGAAAAAACGCATCATCGGCCAGGACCACGCCCTGAGCATGATCGCCAAGCGCATCCAGACCTCGCGCGCCGGGCTGGACAACCCGAGCAAGCCGATCGGCGTTTTCCTTCTCGCCGGCACCTCCGGGGTGGGCAAGACCGAGACCGCCCTGGCCCTGGCCGAGGCCATGTACGGCGGCGAGCAGAACGTCATCACCATCAACATGAGCGAGTTCCAGGAGGCGCACACCGTCTCCACCTTGAAAGGCGCCCCGCCCGGCTACGTCGGCTACGGCGAAGGCGGCGTGCTGACCGAGGCCGTGCGGCGCAAGCCCTACAGCGTGGTGCTGCTGGACGAGGTGGAAAAGGCCCACCCGGACGTGCACGAAATCTTCTTCCAGGTGTTCGACAAGGGCGTGATGGAAGACGGCGAAGGCCGCATGATCGATTTCAAGAACTGCCTGATCCTGCTCACCACCAACGCCGGTACCGAGATGATCGCCGGCCTGTGCAGCGACCCCGAGCTGATGCCGGACCCCGAGGCCATCGCCAAGTCGCTGCGCGAGCCGCTGCTCAAGGTGTTCCCCCCGGCCCTGCTCGGCCGCCTGGTGACCATCCCCTACTACCCGCTGAGCGACAAGATGCTCGAGAGCATCAGCCGGCTGCAGCTTGACCGCATCAAGAAGCGTGTGGAGGCCACGCACAAGGTGCCGTTCGACTACGAGCAGAGCGTGCTCGACCTGGTGGTGTCGCGCTGCACCGAGGCCGAGAGCGGCGGCCGGCAGATCGACGCCATCCTCACCAACAGCCTGCTGCCGGACCTGTCGCGCGAGTTTCTCGGCCGCCTGCTGGAGGGCAAGCCGCTGGCCGGTGTGCATATCGGCGCCGAAAATGGCCAGTTCAGCTACCGCTTCGACTAGCAGGCCGTGATCGCCAAGGGAGAACGTAGATGGCACTGACCCAATCCCAGCGCCTGGTGCAGGTCAACGGCCCGCTGGGCGCCAATGTCCTGCTGCTGCAGAGCCTGGAAGGCAGCGAGGAACTCGGACGGCCCTTCCAGTACCACCTGGAGCTGACCTCTGAGGACGCCTCGGTCAAGTTCGACCAGCTGCTGGGTAAACCCATGGGCCTGGCGCTGGAGCTGTACGACGGCGGCGAGCGCTACTTCCACGGCATCGTCTGTGCCTGCCGGCAGACCGTCGGCACCGGCCAGTACGCCGGCTACCAGGTGACCCTGCGGCCCTGGCTGTGGCTGCTCAGCCGCACCTCGGACTGCCGCATCTTCCAGAACAAGACGGTGCCGGACATCATCAAGCAGGTGTTCCGCGACCTGGGGTTCTCCGACTTCGAGGACAGCCTCAGCGGCAGCTACCGCGAGTGGGAATACTGCGTGCAGTACCGCGAAACCAGCTTCGACTTCGTCAGCCGGCTGATGGAGCAGGAAGGCATCTACTACTACTTCCGCCACGAAAAGGCGCGCCACGTGCTGGTGCTGGCCGATGCCTACGGCGCCCATTCGACGGTGGAGGGCTACGCCTCGGTGCCCTTCTTCCCGCCCGAGCAGCAGATGCGCGAGCGCGATCATTTCTACGACTGGCAACTGGCGCGCGAGGTTCAGCCCGGCGCCCTGGCGCTGACCGACTACGATTTCCAGCGCCCCAGCGCGAGCCTGGAGGTGCGCTCCAGCGTGTCGCGCAGCCACAGCAACGCCGAATACCCGCTGTTCGACTACCCCGGCGAGTACGTGCAGAGCAAGGACGGCGAGCATTACGCGCGCACGCGCATCGAGGCCATCCATACCCGCTTCGAGCGCGTGCAGCTGCGTGGCCGCGCCCGCGGCCTGGGCTCGGGGCACCTGTTCAAGCTCAGCGGCTACGAGCGCACCGACCAGAACCGCGAATACCTGGTGGTGGGCGCACGCTACCGCATCCACCAGGAGCCCTACGAAACCGGCTTCGGCGACAGCAGCGAGCAGTTCACCAGCGAGCTGGACTGCATGGACGCCAGCCAGGCCTTCCGCCCGCTGCCGCTGACGCCGCTGCCCATCGTCCGTGGGCCGCAGACCGCCATGGTGGTCGGGCCCAGCGGCGAGGAGATCTGGACCGACCAGTACGGCCGGGTCAAGGTGCACTTCTACTGGGATCGCCACGACCAGTCCGACGAGAACAGCTCCTGCTGGATGCGCGTGTCGCAGGCCTGGGCCGGCAAGAACTGGGGCGCGATCCAGCTGCCGCGCATCGGCCAGGAGGTGATCGTCAGCTTCCTCGAAGGTGACCCGGACCGGCCGATCATCACCGGCCGCGTCTACAACGCCGAGCAGACGGTGCCCTACGACCTGCCGGCCAACGCCACCCAGAGCGGGGTCAAGAGCCGTTCGAGCAAGGAAGGTACGCCGGCCAACTTCAACGAGATCCGCATGGAGGACAAGAAGGGCGAGGAACAGCTGTTCATCCACGCGGAAAAGAACCAGGACATCGAGGTGGAGAACGACGAGACCCACTGGGTCGGCCACGATCGCACCAAGACCATCGACAACGACGAAACCGTGCACGTCAAACACGACCGCACCGAGACGGTGGACAACATCGAGACCATCACCATCGGCGTGGACCGTATCGAGAAGGTCGGCAACAACGAATCCATCACCATCGGCGTCAACCGCACCGAAAGCGTCGGCAGCAACGAAGACATCACCATCGGCGCCAACCGCACCGAGAACGTCGGCAGCAACGAGAGCATCACCATCGGCAGCAACCGCACCGAGAACGTCGGCAGCGACGAGAGCATCACCATCGGCAACAACCGCACCGAGAACGTCGGCAGCAACGAGAACATCACCATCGGCAGCAACCGCACCGAGAGCGTCGGCAGCAACGAAGAAATCAGCATCGGCAGCAACCAGAGCACCAGCATCGGCAAGAACGAGTCGCGCAGCGTCGGCCAGAGCCGCGACAGCAGCATCGGCAAGGACGACAGCCTGAGCGTCGGCAAGAACTTCTCGCTGACCGCCGGCGACTCCATCACCCTGACCACCGGCTCGGCCAGCATCACCATGAAAAAGGACGGCACCATCACCATCCGCGGCAAGGACATCACCATCGACGGCTCCGGCGCGATCAACGTCAAGGCGAGCAAGAACGTGGTGGTCAAGGGGCAGAAGATTCTGCAGAACTAGCAGGCCGGTTCTACCCACGGCCAGGAGCCCAGCTATGACGGTTCAATACTGCCTGCCCAGCCAGGCGCGCCTCGACGGCGTGATGATCGGCACCCTGCTCGCCCTGCCCGACGACGGCTCGCCGCGGGTGAGCTTTCCCGGTTGCGCCGACGCACAGGGACTTGTCGCCCGCAGCATGGCGGCACTGACCGGTGAGGACATCGGCGCCCAGGTCGCGCTGATGTTCGAGAACGGCGACCCGCTGCGCCCGCTGGTGATCGGCCGGCTGCTCGGCGCGGCGCCACCAGCGCAGGTGAAGCTCGATGATGAGCGCCTGGAGCTGCGCGCCGAGCAGGAAATCGTGCTGCGCTGCGGCAAGGCCAGCATCACCCTGACCCGCGCCGGCAAGGTGATCATCCAGGGCGCCTACCTCTCCAGCCGCTCCAGCGGGGTCAACCGCATCAAGGGCGGCTCGGTGCAGATCAACTAGAAGGCGCAGGCCCATGCAACTGCTCAATGCCACCCGACTGATGGCGGCCTTCACCCAGGGCCTGGCGCCCGACGGGCGCGAATCGCTGGTAGTGATCGCCAAGGGCACCTTCGACCTGCCGCTGGACGGCCGCGAGGCGCGCCTGCTCGACACCCAGCAGCCGCTGCTGATGGCCGATACCTTTCACGGCGAGCCGGGCCTCAGCGCACCGCTGCAGGAAATGGACTTCGCCCCGGTCAAACCCTTCTGCGACGTGCTGGTACAGGGCAAGGCCCATGCGCCGGGCGGCAAGCCGGCGACCCAGATCACCGCCGGCATCCGCATCGGCCGGGTCGGCAAGGCCTTCTCGGTACTCGGCCCCAGGCAGTGGCAGCCAGGCCTGCTCGGCGTCGCCCCCGGGCTGCCGCAGCCTTTTCTCGAACAGACGATTTCCTACGCCCAGGCCTTTGGCGGCGCCCATCCGCTCAAGGGCAACCCCGAGCAACAACAGGCCTACCCGGATAACCCGGCCGGCATCGGCTGGTATCCGCGCGGCACGGACAGCGCCGACATGCTCGGCATGCCGATGCCCTGCACCGAGGAACTGGGCAAGCCGGTCGACAGTCCGCATGGCGACTTCCGCCCCATGGCGCTGGGGCCCATCGGCCGTCACTGGCCGCAGCGCGCCGCCTTTGCCGGCACCTACGACGAGGCCTGGCTGGCGGACTGCTTTCCCTTCCTGCCGGCCGATTTCGACAACCGCTACTTCCAGGCCGCGCCGGCCGATCAGCAGACCGATTACCTCAAGGGCGGCGAGGAGGTGCTGCTGCTCAACCTCACGGCGCAGGAACGCGCGGGCTTTCGCATTCCGCAGATGTCCGTGCCGGTAACCTTCTTTCTCAACAAGGGCGGCCATGAGACGGTGCATGCCGTGATCGACACTCTGCTGATCGACACCGAGGCGCGCCAGGTGCAGCTGACCTGGCGCATATCGCGTCCGCTCAAGCGCAATATGTTCGAGATCGCCCAGGTGCTGGTGGGCAGCATGTCGCGCGCCTGGTGGCGTGCGCGCGAGCTGGGCAAGGATTACCACGCCGGCCTCGGCAGCCTGGTCAAGTCCAGACACCAGGCGACGGAGGCCGACTGATGAACGCCCTGTGCATTCTCGGCTCCGGCATGGTCAGCGCGGTCGGCCTCAGCGCCCCGGCCAGTTGCGCGGCGATTCGCTGCGCCATCGACAACTTCCAGGAAACCCGCTTTATCGACCGCGGCGGCGAATGGCTGATCGCCGCCAGCGTGCCGCTGGAACAGCCCTGGCGAGGCCGCGCCAAGCTGATCAAGATGGCCGCCCGCGCCATCGCCGAAGCCCTGCAGAATGCACCCGGCGTCGATCCGGCGCAGACCCCGCTGCTGCTCGGCGTCGCCGAACTGGAACGCCCAGGGCGGCTGGAGGGCCTGGATATCGAATTGCTGCACGATATCGAACGGGAACTGGGCCTGGCCTTTCATCCCAGCTCCAACCTCATCGCCCGCGGCCGGGTCAGCGGAGCGGTGGCCCTGCTCAACGCTCGCAAGCTGATCTACCAGGGCGGCCATCGCCACGTGCTGATCGCCGGTGTCGATTCCTTCCTCAGCGCGCCGACCCTGGCCGCTTTCGAGGAGCGCGAACGTCTGCTGACCAGCCAGAACTCCAACGGCTTTATCCCGGGTGAAGGTGCCGCCGCCGTGGTGATCGGCGCTCCGGTCGCCACCGAGGAGCCGCAACTGGCCTGCCTGGGTCTGGGCTTCGGCATGGAGCCAGCCACGGTGGAAAGCGAAGACATCCCCCTGCGCGCCGAGGGCCTGACCCAGGCCATCCGAGCTGCGCTGGCCGAGGTGGGCTGCGGTCTGGAGCAGATGGACTACCGCGTCACCGACCTGTCCGGCGAGCAGTACTACTTCAAGGAAGCCTCGCTGGCCCTGAGCCGCAGCCTGCGCGTGCGCAAGGAATTCTTCCATATCTGGCACCCGGCCGACTGCATCGGTGAAGTCGGCGCCGCCATCGGTCCGGCCATGCTCGCCGTGGCCCTGTCCGCCAGCCGCAAGGCTTACGGCGATGGGCCGAACATCCTCTGCCACCTGGGTAACGACGCCGGCCAACGCGCCGCCGCCCTGCTCAGCTACCAACCGGTGAGGGCCGCCTGATGGGCAACCAGGTCTACGCCAACAACATGGAAGTGTCGTGCAAGTCGGCCGACGGCAAGGCCGTGGCCTGCTTCCCCGACGTCTGCTTCACCCCGCCGCAGACCCCGGCCACCCCGCCCGGAGTGCCCATCCCCTACCCCAACACCGGCATGGCCAAGGACACCACCAACGGCACCCGCACGGTGAAGATCACCGGCAAGGAAGTGATGCTCAAGAACAAGAGCTACTTCAAGACCAGCTACGGCGACGAGGCCGGCTGCGCGCCGAAGAAAGGGGTGATCACCAGCAAGAACAAGGGCAAGGTGTACTTCACCTCCTGGTCGATGGATGTGAAGTTCGAGGGAGAGAATGTGGTCAGGAACCTGGATATGACCACCCATAACCATGCGTCGATGCCAGGCAATACGCCGCTTTGGCCCTATATCGATGCGGTTGCCGCAGCCGCCAATCCTTCCGATCCCTGTCACACAGTCACCAAGGGTCTGGCCGATAACGACTGCCAACGCCATGTCAAAGCCAATACATACTCCACAGGAGCAGTAAATAGAGCGGGAGCTTCCGAGGCGATTTGCAAAGACCCCAAATGCAAGGAAGCAATGGCCTGTGTACTGACGCCTTACAGCCCGTCAAATTGCTGTGACGGCAAGACACCGCACCATATCGTGCCCAAGTCTCAGTTCAAAGAACGCGGCAAGGGCGGCAAAGCGCTATTGCTGGACGCAAATGGCGATAACAAGTACGACCCCGACAAGGCGCCTTGTATCTGCGAGGATGGGCACAGCCACTCAACTGGTACCCATGGTGATATTCATGAGGAGACCAACCTGCTGACGGTGACGCACGCCAAGGTGGCTCCTCATGTGACAGGCAAGACAATCGATCCCAGCGCACGTTGGGATGTCGCCGACGCTGAGGCTGTTGGTGCCAAAGCCTCCAAGAAAGGCGGTAGCCAGTGCGATGAAGAATGCACCAAAAGCCAAGTAAGAGCAGGCCACCAACAGATGGGTATTGGGCCGAATGACAAGATACGCCCTTCCACAGCCGGCCATGTGCCTGAGCCATCAAACCCGACAACCTTCCCATAGTTCCCTACTACCAAGGAGTGCCAGATGCCCGCAAAACCATTGGATGGCCTGATCATTCGCACGGCGATCGCTCGCATTCCCGGTGCGGGCTACATCTACGCGGCTGATCCACAGAGAGAGGCCCAGGATATTCCCCATGCGATCATCCTGAAATTTAAGGATGGTGAGTTCATCCGTACCGAGGCCAACTACAACGCTCATTCGCTGGCTATCGTCTCGCAACCGGGACCTGGTCTCATCGATGTATCCGGGCCTGGTTATTACTCGGCAATCATGGCCAGCGGAACCAGCTCGGGCGATATCTTCGACGACAGCAAGCCCGCTCCCCAGAAACCGAGAACCGGGGGCATACGTGCCGTAGCAGCTATTGCCGGCCGGGCTTTCGCCGTTGGTCTGCGAGGTATGGTGTATCGCTTCGACGGCCCCAAGACCTGGACACGCATCGATGATGGCCTGCCGGATACGTTCAATGCCCAGGCCATCCATGGCTTTTCCGAAACGGAGCTTTATGCGTTCGGTCGCGAGGGCGCAATCTGGTCATATGATGGACATGGATGGCATCCCTGCGAATCACCCACCTCGGTCACTCTTACTTCGGTCAAGTGCGCTCCCAACGGCATGGTGTATGCGGCCGGTCATCATGGTGTATTGCTACAGGGGCGGCATGATCAATGGAGCGTCATCGATCATGCAGAGACCAGCAACGATATCTGGGATTTGGAGTGGTTCATGGATCACCTCTACGTCTCCACCATGTCGAATGTCTACCGTTTGGATGGCGTGCAACTGCAACCGGTGAACTTCGGTGAGGATCAACCGAAGTCCTGCTACCAGTTGAGCGCCGGCGAGGGGGTGATGTGGTCGAACGGAGAGTTCGACCTGATGTCCTTCGATGGCCAGCAGTGGAGTCGGATCGTGTAGCCGTGAGTGCAGTCACGCTCTCCACCTGCATGGAACAACACTGATGCCACCGATCACCAGCATGCTCGACCAACACATCGAAGAAGCCGCCTTCCTCGGCCTGCTGCGCAGCATCGCCGTCCACCAGCCCCACTACGACCTCAACCATCTGACCACCCTCGACAACCGTATCGAGGCCCATCTGGACGGCCTGCGTATCGCCGGCCCGGTCGCTCTAGAAACCCTGCTCCAGCAGCTCGATCCCAACGCCCAGGGCGAAATCTTCGCGGCCACGGTGCTGGCCTTCGAGACCGCCAATACCGCCGCCATGGCCCGGCTGGCCGAGCATGTGCGCGCCGCCCCCGACAGCGCGCGTTTTATGGCCGCGCCCCTGGGCTGGCTGGATTGGGCCCGAGTCGAGCCTTGGGTGGACAAGCTGCTTGGCTCGCCCGAGGCACTGTTTCGTCAGATCGGCCTGGCCGCCTGCGGCATGCACCGCCGCGATCCGGGGCCGGCGCTGATCGCCGGGTTGGCGCATGCCGACGCGGCAGTCGTCGCCCAGGCCGCGCGCACCGCCGGCGAGTTGCGCCGGCGCGATCTGCTGCCGGCGATCCGTGCCCATCGCCTGCATGCCGACGAAAACGCGCGCTTCTGGGCCAACTGGGCCACGGTGCAGATGGGCGACGAGGAGGCGCTGCTGCCGCTGCGCCAGTTCGCCGAACAACCGGGCCCGCTACAGCAGCGCGCCTTGCCGGTGCTACTGGCCTGGCAGCCCAGAGAAACCAGCGTCGCCTGGATTCGTCAGTTGATGCCGCAAGCGCAGCAGCGCCGCATGGCCATCCAGGCGGTCGGCCTGCTGGGCGATCCGTTAAGTCTGCCCTGGCTGATCCAGCAAATGCAGGACGTGCCGCAGGCCCGGGTCGCCGGCGAGGCCTTCAGCCTCATCACTGGAGCAGACCTGGCGTTGCTCGATCTGGAGCTGCGCGACACCCCCGAGCACGACGCCGGCCCCAACGACGATCCGGCCGATGCCAACGTGGCCATGGACGAGGACGAGAACCTGCCCTGGCCCGATCCGGCGTTGGTCGAGGCCTGGTGGCAAGGGGAGAAAGGCGCGTACCAGAATGGCCAGGGCTATTTCCTCGGCCAACCGATAAGCGAGCAGGGCTATCGCCTGGCCCTATCCACGGCACAGCAGCGCCAACGCGGGATCGCGGCCTATGGCCTGGCGCGTTTTCGCCCGACCGAGGCGTTGTTCCCGGTCGCCGCGCCCGCCTGGCGGCAGCGGGCCTTGCTCAAGACATGAACGTGAAACAACCGCTCCTGGCGGTGCACCCTAGGCGGCCGGATAACGGCTGACTTCGATCAGATTGCCGTCCGGGTCGCGGAAGTACACCGACTCGATGGGACCGATGGCGCCGGTGCGCGCCACCGGCCCCTCCTCCACCTCGACGCCCTGCGCTGCCAGATGGCTGAGGATGCGCTCCAACGGCCAGGCGCTGATCAGGCACAGGTCGATGGCGCCCGGAGTCGGCCTGGCGGCCTTGGGCTCGAACTCGCGGCCGGCCTGGTGCAGGTTGAATTTCTGTTGGCCGAAGACCAGCGCACTGCGCCCGGCGCCGAAGCGCTCGTGGCGCATGCCCAGCACCCGTTCGTAAAAGGCGACGGTGGCGTCGATATCGGCCACGGTCAGCACCAGGTGATCCAGTCGTTCGATCATGTTCAATGCCTGTCCAGCAGATGAAAACGCGGCAGCCCCAGGTGCCAGTGGATCGCCGCCAGGCGCGCGCCCAGCACCACCAGCATGGCGGCGCTGGTATCCAGCCAGTGCGGCGTGTCCAGCGCGCGCAGGCCGATAAAGGTCAGCGCGCCGGCGATGCAGGCGGTGGCGTAGATTTCCTTCTGGAAGATCAGCGGGATCTCGTTGCACAGCACGTCGCGGATCACCCCGCCGACCACGCCGGTCATCACCCCCATGATCACCGCGGTGCTGACCGGAGTGCCATGCTGCAGCGCCAGTTCGGTGCCGTACACGGTGAACACCGCCAGGCCGAAGGCGTCGGCGATCAGCAGGCCCTTCTCGTGGATCGGTCGGGTCATGCGCACCCAGACCACCGTGCCCAGCGCTGCCAGCGAAGCCACCAGGATGTAGGTGTCGTCACGAATCCAGCTGACCGGGTGGTTGTCCAGGATCAGGTCGCGCAGGGTACCGCCGCCCAGGGCGGTGACGATGGCCATGACCAGCACGCCGAACAGGTCCATGGATTTGCGCCCGGCCATCAGCGCGCCGGTGATGGCGAACACCGCCACGCCGAACAGGTCGGCGAAGTAGAACAGCTCCTGCATAATCGCCTCAGCGACTGACTGGCGTACGCAAAGTGACGAACTCCTCGGCGGCGCTCGGGTGCACGCCGATGGTCTCGTCGAATATCTGCTTGGTGGCGCCGGCCTTGAGCGCGATGGCCAGACCCTGGACGATCTCGCCCGCCTCCGGGCCGACCATGTGGCAGCCCAGCACGCGGTCGCTGTCGGCATCGACCACCAGCTTCATCAGGGTGCGCTCCTGGCATTCGGTGAGAGTCAGCTTCATCGGTCGGAAGCGGCTCTCGAAGATCTGCACGCGGTGCCCCGCTTCGACCGCCTGTTCCTCGCTCAGGCCGACGGTGCCGATATTCGGCAGGCTGAACACCGCGGTGGGGATCATCCGGTAGTCCAGCGGGCGGTACTGCTCCGGCTTGAACAGGCGGCGCGCCACGGCCATGCCTTCGGCCAGCGCCACCGGGGTCAGCTGTACGCGGCCGATCACGTCACCGATGGCGAGGATCGACGGCGTGCTGGTCTGGAACTGCTCGTCCACTTCGATATGGCCGCGCTCGTCCAGCTTCACCTCGACGTTTTCCAGGCCCAGGTTGTCCAGCATCGGCCGGCGGCCGGTGGCGTAGAACACGCAGTCGGCCTGCAGCACGCGGCCGTCCTTGAGGGTGGCATTGAGGCTGCCGTCGGCCCGCCGTTCGATACGCTCGATATCGGCGTTGAACTGCAGGTCGATGCCTTTCTTGCTCAGTTCCTCCTTCAGGTGCCGACGCACTGCGCCGTCGAAGCCGCGCAGGAACAGTTCGCCGCGGTAGAGCTGGGTGACCTGGGCGCCCAGGCCATGGAAGATCGAGGCGAATTCCACGGCGATATAGCCGCCGCCCACCACCAGCACGCGCTTGGGCAGGGTTTCCAGGAAGAATGCCTCGTTGGAGCTGATGGCATGCTCGCGCCCGGGAATGTCGGGGATCTGCGGCCAGCCGCCGGTGGCGATGAGGATGCGTTCGGCGCTGTGGCGCTGACCGTTCACCTCGACGCTATGGGCGTCGAGAATCCGCGCGTGACCTTCGAACAGGCTCACCCCGCTACTCTCCAGCAGGTTGCGGTAGATGCCGTTGAGGCGCTGGATCTCGCGGTTCTTGTTGGCGATCAGGGTCGCCCAGTCGAAGTTCGCCTCGCCCAGCGACCAGCCGAAACCGCCGGCCTGCTCGAAGTCTTCGGCGAAATGCGCGCCGTAGACCAGCAGCTTTTTCGGCACGCAGCCGACGTTGACGCAGGTGCCGCCCAGGTAGCGGCTCTCGGCCACGGCCACGCGGGCCCCAAAACCGGCGGCGAAGCGCGCCGCGCGGACGCCGCCGGAACCGGCGCCGATAACGAACAGGTCGAAGTCGTAACTCATCTGCGGCCTCCTTGGACAGGACGCCAGCATACCGGAAAGGCAAAGACTAAGCTGACAGCCAAGGAGGAAAGCCGCCATGCGCCCGACCCTGACCCACCTGGCGCTGCACGTGCCCGATCTGGACGCCTGCATCGCCTTCTACCAACGCTACTGCGCCATGCAGGTGATCCACCAGCGCCCCGGCAAGGGCACGCGCATCGTCTGGATGGCCGAGCCGGGCAAGGAGCATCAGTTCATCTTCGTCATCATGCCCGGCGGCCAGGATCGCCGGCTGGCCAGCGACGACTACAGCCATTTCGGCTTCGCCCTGGCCAGCCGCGAGGAGGTCGACCGCGTCGCGGCCATGGCCGAGGAAGGCGGCTGCCTGATCTGGCCGCCACGCGACGAGCCCTACCCGGTCGGCTACTACTGCGGCCTGCGCGACCCGGCCGGCAACTACGTCGAGTTCAGCTACGGCCAGCCGCTGGGGCCGGGGTCGGAGCGGATGCCGATCCCCTGAAACGCAAGACGCCACCCGAAGGTGGCGTCCTGTGTTGCGCAGGCCTGGTGCGCACGGCGCATCCTACAGGGGCCCCGGTTGCCGAAGCTCAGTAGGCCTTGCCGGTCTTGTACAGGTTCTCGAAGCAGAAGTTGGTCGCCTCGATATAGCCTTCGGCGCTGCCGCAGTCGAAGCGCTGGCCCTTGAACTTGTACGCCATCACGCAGCCCTGCTGGGCCTGGCGCATCAGCGCATCGGTGATCTGGATCTCGCCGCCCTTGCCCGGCGGGGTGTCGCGGATCAGATCGAAGATGTCCGGGGTGAGGATGTAGCGGCCGATGATCGCCAGGTTCGACGGCGCGTCCTCGGGCTTGGGCTTCTCCACCATGTTGCTGACCCGGTAGATGTCGTCGCGGATCATCTCGCCGGCGATCACCCCGTACTTGTGGGTCTCGTCCCGCGGCACTTCCTGGATGGCGACGATGGAGCAGCGGAACTGCTTGTACAGCTTGACCATCTGGGTCAGCACGCTGTCGCCTTCCAGGTTCAGGCACAGGTCGTCGGCCAGCACCACGGCGAAGGGTTCGTCACCGATCAGCGGCTGGCCGCAGAGGATGGCGTGTCCCAGGCCCTTCATCTCCACCTGGCGGGTGTAGGCGAAGCTGCACTCGTCGATCAGGCGGCGGATGCCGACCAGGTACTTTTCCTTGTCGGTGTCGCGGATCTGGTGCTCCAGCTCGTAGCTGACGTCGAAATGGTCCTCCAGCGCGCGCTTGCCGCGGCCGGTGACCATGGCGATCTCGATGAGACCAGCGGACAGCGCCTCTTCGACGCCGTACTGGATCAGCGGCTTGTTCACCACCGGCAACATTTCCTTGGGCATGGCCTTGGTCGCGGGCAAGAAGCGGGTGCCGTAACCGGCGGCGGGGAACAGGCATTTCTTGATCATGGGACTCCCAGATGGCGTGTGGAATGCGCCGCCAGTCTATCAAGCTGCGCTGGCCTTACAACTGCCCAGCGCCGGCCGGCCGATGCCGCGATAGAGGAAACCCAGCTCGGCGAGCTGCGCCGCATCGTAGATATTGCGCCCGTCGAACAGCACCGGCATGCGCATCGCGGCGCGGATGCGCAGAAAGTCCGGCTGGCGGAACTGCTTCCACTCGGTCACCAGCACCAGCGCGTCGGCGCCCTCGCTGACCACATAGGGCGAATCGCTGAGCAGCAACTGGCCCTTGGCCAGGTACTCGGCGTAGCGCGACGCCAGCGCCGGGGTCGCCACCGGATCGCAGGCCTGTACCCGCGCGCCCGCCGTCAGCAGCGCGTCGAGCAGCACCAGGCTGGGCGCCTCGCGCAGATCGTCGGTGCCGGGTTTGAACGCCAGCCCCCAGAGCGCCACCACCCTGCCCTGCAGATGGCCGTTGAAGTGCTCGCGCAGGGCCTGGAACAGCAGGGTCTTCTGCAGCGCATTGCGCGCCTCCACCGCACGCAGGATGCCCGGCTCGAAACCCTCCAGCTCGGCGGTGCGGATCAGCGCGCGCACGTCCTTGGGAAAGCAGGAGCCGCCGTAGCCGCAACCGGCGTAGATGAAGTGGGTGCCGATGCGCTTGTCGCTGCCGATGCCGCGGCGCACCTCCTCGATGTCCACCCCCAGGCGCGCGCAGATGCCGGCCATCTCGTTGATGAAGGAAATCTTGGTGGCGAGGAAGGCATTGGCCGCGTACTTGCTGAACTCCGCGGCGCGCACGCCCATGCACAACAGGCGGTCGTGGTTGCGCAGGAACGGCGCGTAGAGCCGGCGCAGCAGCTCCCGGCCGCGCTCGTCGTCGCAGCCGACTATGACCCGGTCGGGGCGCATGAAGTCCTCGACCGCCGAACCCTCCTTGAGAAACTCCGGGTTGCTCGCCAGCATGACCCGGGCACGCAGGCCACGCCGCGCCAGGGCGGCGTTGATGCGCTGGGCGACGCGCTCGGCAGTGCCCACCGGCACGGTGGACTTGTCCACCACCAGGCAGCCGTGCTCGAGCTGTTCGCCCAGCTCATCCGCCACCGCCAGCACATGGGACAGATCGGCCGAACCGTCCTCGCCGCTGGGCGTGCCCACGGCGATGAAGACCACCTCGGCGCGGCGAATGCCGGCCTTGAGCTGTGCGGTGAAACTGAGTTGGCCGCTGGCCAGTTGCGCCTTGAGCATCGCCTCGAGGCCGGGTTCGTAGATCGGCACCTCGCCGCGGGCGAGCCGCGCCACCCGCAGGGGGTCGCGCTCGACGCAGATCACCCGGTTGCCCATCTCGGCAAAGCAGGTCGCCGTCACCAGCCCAACGTAGCCAGCCCCAATTACGCATATCTGCATCGCTGCATCCTCTCGACGGGTTGCAGCGATTGCAGCGGATGGCGGTGGCAGCGGTATGACCGTCAGGTGACCGGGCCATGACAGCCGGCGCAAGGTCGTCCCTCAGTCGTCATCCCACTCTTTGCATTTCACCTCTTTCTTGTACTCGTCGCGCTTGGCGTCGATCTTCACCCGGCAGGCACCGTCGCGGAACTCCTCCTTCCATTCACCGCGCGGCCAGCTTCGCCCGTGCCCGTCCGGGCATTTGATTTCCAGCAGGTAATCGCCCCGGTCGAACTCCTCTTTGACGCGGCACGGCCCGTCCCGGTAGCGGTTTTCCCATTTGTCATGACCATCGTGACGGTGTTCGGCGCTGGCCTGGCTGGCCAACAGCGCCGCCCAGCAGAACGGCAGAACACCGCGCGAAATGAACCGACAGAGCATCATGCAACCTCGCCAATCAACCTCCTCCGCGACGGCGGAGGCACCGGATACCTCTCAGACAGCGGCGCCAGGCTATTTGCTCGCGGCTCGTTCGCTGCTTTTGCGCCGGCCCGCTGCCCCCCCGCCGCTCTCCTGGGAATTCGTACGTTTGCGAAATTGCCCCGGGACGATGTCGAACATCTCGCGCAAGCGCCGCTGAAGATGCGAGGAGGTCACCAAGCCGCCGACAATGGCGACTTCGCGCAGGGATTTGAAGGGTGGATGGCCGAGCGGCGATCGGCGGCGTTAGAGGGCTGCCCCGCTTTTCGCCAACTGCAACAACGCCGCCCAACGACTGCCAGCGAGCAGCGCGTCGGGCGGCGTGGGTAGCCCGTGGTTCAGCTGCGGCAGTCCTGGATCAGGCCTTTGACCAGGCCGACCATCATCAGCAGCATCAAGGCCATGAACGGCAAGCCCATCGCCACTGCGCCGGCCTGGATGCCCTTGAGCGCGGTGTCGCCGCCGACCACGAACAGGGTGACGGTGACCAGGGCAATCATCACCAGCCAGAGCACCCGCTGCAACGGCAGGGTATCGGGATCTCCGCCGGCGGCGAGGTTATCGACCACCAGGGCGCCGGAGTCGACCGAGGTGACCATGAAGATAACCAGCAAGGCCACGACCAGCAGCGAGGCGAGACCGCCCAGCGGCAGCACTTCGAGGAACTGGAAGATGGCCATGTTGACGTCGGTCAGGCCCGCCGCCAGCGCCCCGCTGCCGTCGACGACCTGGGCGATGGCGCCGCCGCCGAAGGCGGCGAACCAGAGCACGGCGACCAGGGTCGGTGCCAGCATCACCATGCCCACCATCTGCCGCAGGGTGCGGCCTTTGGACACGCGCGCAACGAAGATGCCAACCAGCGGGCCCCAGGTGCACCACCAGGCCCAGTAGAACACCGTCCAGCCCTGGAACCAATCCTGATCCGGGCGTTCGACCCAGTTGCTCAGCGGCAGGAAGAAGCGGCCGTAATCCAGCGCGGCCGTCAGGGCGCCGAAGAAGAACTCCAGCACGCCGATACCGACCACCACCAGCAGGAACAGCCCCAGGGCCAGCAGCATGTTGATATTGCTCAGCAGCTTGACCCCGGCATCCAGCCCGCGCCACAGGGAAATCGCGGCGATGCCGGTCACGGTAGCGATAAACAGCAGCTGGAAGGTGAAGTTGTTGGGCACGCCCAGCACATGGGAAATGCCGGCGGTGGCCTGCATGGCGCCGAGGCCCAGCGAAGTGGCCAGGCCGAAGACGGTCAGCACCACGGTGAACACATCGACCAACTGCCCCGGCAGCCCCTTGTGCGCCTTGCCGATCAGGGGCTGCAGGCCGGAGCTCAGCGACAGCGGCAGGCCCTTGTTGTAGGAGAAGTAGCCGACCACCAGGGCGCTGGTCAGATAGATGGCCCAAGGGTGGAACCCCCAGTGAAACAGGGTGGCGCCCATCGCCGCGTGCTGCGCCTCCGGCGTGTTGGCCGTGACATCCAGCGGCGTCTTCCACCAGGCGGTGTACTGCGCCACGGGTTCGGCCACGCCCCAGTACAGCAGGCCGACACCCATGCCGGCGGCGAACATCATGGAAAACCAGGACAGCGTGCTGAACTCCGGCTTGGCCTCGCGCCCGCCCAGGCGCACCTTGCCCAGGGGCGAGAGCGCCAGGCCCGCGCAAAACAGCACGGCCAGGTTGCCCATGATGATGATGAACCAGTCGCAGTTCTTGAGAATCCAGCCCTTGACGCTCTCCAGTGTCTGGCCGAAGAGCACCGGGTTACTCAGCGCCAGCAGAACCAGCAGCAGGACTATTGAGAACGAGACTGGAAAGATAACCCGATGGAAGTTCAGGCCCAGCACTCGAATATTGAACTCTCGACTGACCAGGCCTTGCGCAGCTATAGGCTTCATGCACGCACCTCGATTTTGTTCTTGTAATAAGTTGTTCTACCGAACCCAACCCAGGCACCGAGGTTCCTGGTTCTGGACGTTCTGCAGATGCTCAATGGTCAGTCAGGGGTATGTCCTCGACAAACCATTTAAACTCCGCGACTTATGAGTTTTGGTCATTAATCCGGGCGTGCGCGGCGCCTGCCCTTAACGCCGGGAGAGTCCGACGCCAGCGGCTCCGTTGCCGGCATGGCCGCGTCCGCGCCGCTTCGCTATGAGACTCGATGGCTCATGGACCGGAGTGGCCGGGGTCGCCTGTCAGATCGGGCGCAGGCGTCAGCGGCCCTGCACCGGGCGGCTCGATCACCGCCGCCAGAGTCGCACAGGCGATGCCGTTGGGGGTGGCCTGATGATGCAACGGCGCATCGTCCTGCAGGTGCTCGCCGGTCATGCGCCCCTGCCCCACCGCCAGCGCCAGCACGGCGGCGCTGACGGCGAAGAACAGATAGAGGCTGGAGGCGCCGAAATGCCCCATCAGCGCACCGGCCAGCAGCGGGCCGATACAGGCGCCGACGCCGAAGGTGGCCAGCAACAGCCCCGCCAGCGAAACCCGCAGGCGCGGCTCCATGTTGTCGTTGGCCAAGGCGACGCCCAGTGGATACAGGCAGAACTGCAGAAAGCCGATGCAGGCGCTGAACAACAGCAGCACACCGAACGACAACCCCTGATAGAACGCCAGCGGCAGGCAGGTAAGCATCAGCAACGCCGCCACCGCGCGAATCAGGCTGGCCCGCGGCAGTCGGTCCGACAGCCAGCCGAGCGGCAGTTGCGCGAGCAGGCCGGCAGCGATCGCCAGGGCCATGAACTGCCCCACTTCGACCGTGCCCAGGCCCTGCCGGCTGGCGTAGATCGACGACAATCCATAGAAGCCGCCATTGATCATGCCCGATACCAGCACGGTGATCAGCGACTGCGGCACCCGCTGCAGGAACAGCCGCAGATCGACCGGTTCCGCACTCGGTATGGCCGGGTGCGTGCTACGGGTCAGCGCCATCGGCACCTGGCTCAGGGCGAAGGCGATGACCACGCCGAGCAGCGCGTGCAGGCCCAGGTCGCCGTCGATACTCAGCGCCAGCTGGCCGAGCATCATGCCGACGTAGGCCGAGACCATGTAGATGCCCAGCACCTTACCGCGCTGATCGCTCTGTGCGCAGTCGTTGAGCCAGCTCTCCACCACCATCAGCTGACACATCATCGCCACGCCGACCAGCAGGCGCAGCAACAGCCAGAGGGGCAATGCTTCACTGAAGGCGTGGGTCAGCACCGCCGCGCAGATGATGCCGGAGCAGGCCACGTAGGTGCGGATATGGCCGACGCGACCGATCAGCACCTGGCCGACCTTGCCGCCGACCACCATGCCCAGGGCATTGGCCGCCATCAGCGCGCCGCCCCAGAAATCGGCGACACCGCCGGCGGTCAAGCGCAGCGCCAGATAGGTCATCAGCAGGGTCGAGCCGAGCTGCATCAGCAGACTGGCCAGATACAGTGCAGCGAACGCCTGGGTCAGTCCGAGCAATTGCTCACCCCTTTTTCACGGATAACAACTGCGCCTGAGCCGGGCGCGCAGCAAAGCGGGACCATCTGCAACGCTCCCCTGGCTAGGCCAGACCGTGGCGCTGCTTCCAGTCGCCCGGATGGACCACGTAACCGAACAGCGCATGCCCGCCGTAGACCAGCTCGGTGCCCTCGGGAATCCACAGCAGCTGGCCCGGCCCGACCCGGTACAGTTGGCCGTTGGCCTTGAGTTCGAAGCAGCCCTGGATGACGAAGATCACCTCGTCGTACAGCAGGGTCCAGGCTACCTCGGCACCCTCCCAGCGGGCGAAACCTATGCCAATGTGCGGCGAGATCTCGTTGCCGATCGCCCGCGCCACGAAGGCGGCGCCGGGCGGGCCGCCGCGCGGGATGAAGTCCAGGTCATGGTGATCGACCAGCAGCACCGGGCCTTTGTCGGAAACGACCTGGCTCATAGCTCGCTCCGACTGTTCCAGGCCGCCAGGCGAATGCGCGAGCGCACGCCGAGGCCGAGGAGGGGTTCCGGCGGGTTCAGCGACGGCATGCCGGTGACCGCCTGGATGTCGCGCAGCTGCGCCGAATCGGCGCCCACCGCCAGGTCGGCCAGCAGGGTGCCGGAGATGGTGCCCCAGGCCGCGCCGACGCCGTTGTCGCAGGCCGAGGCGAATACGCCCGGCTCCAGCTCGCCGAAGAAGTTGGTGAAGTTGCGCGAAATGGCGTAGACGCCGCCCCAGGTGTGGCTGAACGGCACCTCGGCCAGCTGCGGGAAGCGCGCCAGGAAGGCCTTGCGATGGTCATTGCGCACCGACTCGCGCATGGCGTCGCTGGTGCTCTTGCCGTACTTGGGCACGTGCTTGTAGGTGTTGCGGATGATCAGGCGGCGGTCCTGGGTCATGCGCACCGTGGTGCCGGCGTGATCGGCCGGGGTCAGCCCCCAGTCGAGCTGGCCGCCATAAACGGCCAGTTCGGCGTCACTCAGCGGCGGGGTCCAGCTGGCGAAGGTCATCACCGGCAGCAGACGGTTGCGCAGGTAGCCGAACTCCTGGGTGAAGATGCTGGTGCCCAGCAGCAGCCGCGGGGTGCGGATGCTGCCGGTGCTGCCGTGGAGAATCCAGCCGCCCTGGCCATCGCGCTGCAGGCGCTGGATCGGTGATTCCTCGAGCAGCTCGACATTGCCGGGCAGCGAGCGACCCAGGCCGCCGACCAGCGCCGCCGGCTGCATCAGATAGCACCCCGGGGTGTAGATCGCCCCGCTGTAGTGCTGACTGCCCACGACCTTGGCCAGTTCGCCGCGCTCGACCCACGCGAAGGGCTCGCCGAGATCCTGCATCAGGCACTCGAAATGCTGCAGATAGGCCATGCCGCGCGGCCCCACCGCGCCCTGGTACTTGCCGGCGTGGGACCACTGGCAGTCGATGCCGTGACGCTGGATCAGGCCCTGCAACTGGGCGATGGCGGCGCGGTTGAGGCCGAGCAGGCGCTGCTTGTGCGCCGGATCGGGGTGTTCCAGGGCGAACTTGTGCGGCAGGTCGATGACGAAACCGGAGTTGCGCCCCGAGGCGCCGTAGCCGACGCGCTGGGCATCGACCAGCAGGATGCACGCCTCGGGATGGTGCTCGGCCAGGCGCCGGGCGGCGGCCAGGCCGGCGAAACCGGCGCCGATCACCGCGTAGTCGGCACGCTGCTCGCCCTGCAGGCGCGTGGCGGGCTCGGCGGCGGGCAGCGCGGCGTACCAACCGCAGCTGGCGTCGTCGTGGGGCAGATTGATGCTCTTGTTCATGCTTGCGCCCTCAGGCCACGGCCCGTTGTGCGTTCTGACAGGATTGCAGCCAGCTGTTGCGCTGCGCTTGGGCTTGCCGGCCGAGCAGGACGAAGCCGCGCAGGGTGCCGGCGGCGTCGTAGTAGCCGGCGCTGAGGCCATCGGCGGTCGCCGTGCAACGCCATTCGCCGGCCACGCCGACGGCCGGCGGCAGCAGACACAGCGGTGCGGCCGGGGTCTTCACCGTCACTGGCATCAGCGGGTAGCTGACCGTGGTTGGCTGGCCGAGCAGGGTCTTGCTCAGGGCGGCGATGCCCTGGTTGATCGGCGCCAGGTAGGGCAGCAGCTGGCCGTCGATCTCGATGCAGTCGCCCAGGGCGTAGATCCCCGCTTGCGAGCACTGCAGGCGGGCATCGACCCGGATGCCGCGGCCCACGGCGAGCCCGGCGCTTTCGGCCAGGCCCAGGTTGGGCCGCAGGCCGACGGCGGAGAGCACCAGATCGGCGTCCAGGCCTTCGCCATCGGCGAGGGTCAGGCGGTAGCCCTGCTCCAGTGCGTCGATGCGCTGCAGAGTGTTCTGCAGGTGCCACTGCACGCCCAGCTCCGCCAGCGCGGTCTGCAGCTGCCGGCCGGCCTCGGCCGGCAACAGGCGCTCCATCGGCCATTTACCGAGGCCGATAACGCTGACCTCGAAGCCGCTGGCCGCCAGGTCATTGGCGAACTCGCAGCCGATCAGGCCGTCGCCGAGGATGGCGACGCGGCGCACGCCGACCAGGCGCTCGCGGAAGCTGCGATAGTCGTGCAGGTTGTTGACGCTGAGCAGCGCGTCGCTGGCCCCTTCGATGGGCAAGCGAATCGGCGCCGCGCCGCTGGCCAGCACCAGCTGGCCGTACTCCATCTCGCCGATAGTGGTGTGCAGGCGCCGCGCCGTGGTGTCGATGCGCTCGACCCTGCAATGCGGGTAGACGCGAATCTTCAGGCGCTTCTCGATGGCCAGGGCCGACTCGCTGGCCAGCGCCTCGGCGCTCTTGCCCTGAGCCAGGCCGATGGACAGTGCTGGCTTGGAGTACAGGTGCCCGGACTCCTGGGTCAGCACGCGGATTTCCACCTCGGCATCGGCGCGGCGCAGCGCCTGGGCCAGGCCATAGCCGGCATAACCGCTGCCGATGATGACGATGGGCTGACGCACGCCAGCCGCAGGTTGTGCGGGCGCCGCCGGGGGCACCGGCAAGGGCGTCGAGGGGTTCGCTGCCGCGGCGACTACCGGGCTGATGTCGAGCATCTCGAAATCTTCCTTGCCGACCTTGCACTCCGGGCACTTCCAGTCCGCCGGCACATCTTCCCAACGGGTGCCGGCGACAATGCCGTCGTCCGGCCAGCCCAGGGCCTCGTCATAGATCAGGCCGCAGACCACACAGAGCCAGGTCTTGAACATGTCGTTCACTCCCCCGCCACGCGAATGGCGACGTTCTTGGTACGTACGTAGCTATACAGCGCTTCCTGGCCCTTCTCGCGGCCGAAACCGGACAGCCCCACACCGCCGAACGGCGTTTCGATGCCGCCGGCATACCACTCGTTGACGAATACCTGGCCGGCCCGCAGGCGCCGCACGCAGCGCATGGCGCGGCTGATGTCCTGGGTGAAAACGCCGGCGACCAGACCGAAGTCGGTGCCGTTGGCGATCTCGATGGCCTGCTCCTCGCTGTCGAAGGGGATGATCGCCAGGACCGGGCCGAACACCTCTTCCCGGGCGATACACATCTCGGGGCGCACATCGCGGAACACGGTCGGGCGCATAAAGTGCCCGGCCCTGTCGCTGAAAGCCTCGCCACCGGTGGCCGCCACTGCGCCCGCGTCGACGGCGCGCCGGCACAGGCTTTCGATGCTGGCCAGTTGTGCGGCGCTGACCACCGGGGTGAGGTCCGGGTTGTCCTGGCCGAGGCCGACGGACAGCCCTTCGGCCAGCTCGACCACGGCGGCGACGATCTCTTCGTAGATCTCGCGCTGCACCAGCAGGCGCGACATGGCCGAGCAGACCTGGCCGGCATTGAAGAAGATGCCGCCCTTGACGCTGGCCAGCAGCTGCTGGCGGTCGACGTCGGCGAAGGCGATGGCCGCCGACTTGCCGCCCAGCTCCATGACGCAGGGAATCGCATTCTCGGCGGCATCGCGCAGGATGGTCTGGCCAGTGGGCACCGAGCCGGTGAAGACGATCTGGTCGACCTTGGCGCTGCTCACCAGATGCGCCCCGACCTCGCGGCCGCGGCCGCAGATCAGGTTGACCGCGCCCCTGGGCAGGCCGGCGCGGGCGATGGCACGCAGCAGCACGCACAGGCCCAGCGGCGACAGCTCCGGCGACTTGATCACCACTGCGTTGCCGGCAGCCAAAGCGGGTGCCAGGGAGCGGGCGCAGATGGACACCGGGAAGTTCCACGGCACGATCTGCGCCGACACGCCCATGGGGTCGTAGAGGGTGAAGTCCATGTAGCCGTTGCCCAGCGGGATCGAGGTGCCCTCGATCTTGTCGGCCATGCCGGCGTAGTACTCGAAGTAGCGAGCGGCTTCGATGAACTCGTCGCGGGCATCGTTGAGGCTCTTGCCGTTTTCCTGGCACAGCACCCAGGCCCCCTCCTCGGCCACCGCGCGAATCTCGGCGGCGGCGCGCAGCAGCCAGGTCACCCGCTGCGCCGGGCGGGCGCGGGTCAGCTCACCGCTGTCGACGCAACGCCGCGCCGCCAGCAGGGCGTGCTCGGCGTCCTCACGCGAGGCCTGGGCGATGGTCGCCACCGGCTCGGCGGTACCGGGATTGCTCACCTGCAGGTGCTGGGCACTGTCCACCCATTCACCGTCGATGTAGTTCATCCAGTGTTCGGCAATCGGAAACATGGCGAGCTCCTCAGGCGTTCTGGGCGATGGCCAGCAGCTTGCGCGCGGCCCACTGGTGGAAGTAGTGAGTCGGGATGTCCATCTCCGGGGAGAACGCGCCGCCGCCGTAGCCGGGCGAGTGACGGCCCTTCTGCATGCCTTCGACCGAGGCGATGTCCTCGGCGAACACCACCTTCCACGACTCCAGGATGGCGTTGCGGCAGGCGGCGTATTCGTCGCCCAGCGCCTCGTCGCCGACGTAGAACAGGCGCAGGTGCTCGATGGTGCGCCCCGGTGCGACCGGTTCCAGCTGCATGGCGAAGGCGTGGTCGGCCTGGATACCGAGCAGCACGTTGGGGAAGAAGGCCACGTACTCGGCGTTGCGCAGGCGATCCTGCGGCCAGCTGGGGAACTGCGGCAGGTGGGTGCCGGCGACGTCGGAGAGGTTGTAGGCGTAGCTGCCCTGGCCGGCGAACTGCTCGTCGAACAGGATGTTGTAGTGATCCTCCAGGCGCGAGTAGCTGTTCAGACTCGGGTGCACCCACGGCAGGTGGTACGCCTCGCAGTAGTTCTCCACTGCCAGTTTCCAGTTGCAGGCGATGTCCAGGGTGGTGGCGTCCATGTTGGCGCGGCGGCGCATCAGGCCCATGCCGTCGTCGCCGAGGAACTGGCTCCAGCGCGCGGTCAGCGGCGCCAGCATCTCTTCCAGCGGCTGCGCGTCTCCGGACAGGTTGACGAACACCATGTCCATCCAGATGGCGCTGCGGATGGCCTTGAGGCCGTGCTTTTCGCAGGCGAAGCGCTCGTCCTTGTGTTTGTCGATGCCGCCGACGTGCGGGGTGCCCTTGAGGCCGCCGTTGAGGTCGTAGGTCCAGGAGTGGTAGGGGCAGCGGATCACGCCCTGCACAGTGCCCTCTTCCTCCACCAGCTTCATGCCGCGGTGGCTGCAGACGTTGTGGAACACCTGCACCAGGCCGTCGCGGTTGCGCATCAGCAGCAGCGGCAGGCCCATGAAGTCGACCGGCTTGACCGAGCCGTTCTGGCTCAGGTCGCTGGCAAAACCGACGCAGGCCCAGGTCTTGCCCATGATCTGGTCGCGCTCGAGCTCGAACAGCTTCTGATCGGTGTAGAACGCGTTGGACAGGCCGGTGGCCTCGTGGATCGGCGCGAGAACGGTTTCCAGCTGATGCACTGGGATCTGCTGAGAAGTGGCTTGAGTCATTGTTGTTATCCCCTGCAAGGCACGGTGGTGGTGATCGGCAGGCGCGCTGGCCTTGTCCGTTGGCGGCCAGTTTCGGAAAGCGGGGGATTGTTCGACAAACGATTTTTTACCGCCGCATTTATGACTATTACTCATTAATGCGTCAATGCAGAGCGGCCGCAGGCAGCACGGGACGGTAGCTCCCCATGCGTGAAGATAAGCGGTTTATGACAAAGCATGGCCCGACGAGCGGGCGTAGGCTATCGCGCGACCTAAGCGGCCGCGCCGCTTCAGGGGGGGCTTGCTTCGCCGTTCGCCTGGCCGGCTACCTGCTCCATCAGCCAGCTGCGAAAACGCTTGACGCTCTGCCGGCTGCTGCCGCGACCAAGCGGCTCGAGCAGGCAGAATTGCGCCTCGGTGCGCAGCACGTCCCCGATGGGCCGCACCAGCGCGCCGGTCTGCAGGTGATTGTCGACCAGGTTCGACCAGGCCAGCGCAATGCCCTGCCCGCTCAGCGCCGACTGGATCAGCATCGAGTAGCTGTTGATGTTGATCCTGTGCCTGGGGTTCCGTGCCTTGTGGCCCAGTCGCTGAAACCATTCCGGCCAGCTGATCCAGTCGCGCTGCGGGTCTTCCAGCCACAGCCAGGTGCCGGCGGCCAACTGCGCCAGCCCGGTGAGCTCCGGATGCTTGGCGAGATAGCCCGGGCTGCACACCGGGAACACCTCCTCGGCGAACAGCGACGTCACCTGCATGTTCTTCGGCGGCGTGCGGCAGTAATAGAGCGCCAGGTCGCAATCGAGCCGGGAAAAGTCCCTGACATGGTCGTAGGCGATGATGCGCAGATCGACCTCCTCGTTGTCGCGCTGGAACTCAGCGACCCTGGGCAACAGCCAGAGCGACGCCATCGCCGTGCTGGTGACCACCGTCACCTGCTGGGCGCCGCGCCAGTGACGGATTTCGCCCGTGGCGTGGGCCAGCTGCAGCAAGGCCTCGCGCACCGTTTCGTAGTACTGGCTGCCGGTGGGGCTGAGGTTGATCTCGCGGGTGGTGCGCTCGAACAGGGTCTTGCCGAGGTAATCCTCAAGCAGGCGCACCTGTCGACTGATCGCCCCCTGGGTGACGTTCAGCTCTTTGGCGGCCAGGGTAAAGCTCAGATGCCGGGCGGCGGACTCGAATGCCACCAGGCTATTCAGGGGCGGTAGAGGTTGAATTTTCATGCAGGCGTTCACGCAGGCGCTGTTGTTGTTTGGCAGGAGTCTATAGCTCCGGCCTGCCGCCGGCATTCAAATTGTGCTGGTCGCGGCGTCAGTAGCGCCGATCACCCTGACTAGGAAAATGGCCGCTAAAAATCAGTTAAATAGAAGCGATAAGTCGTAATCAGGCAGCCATCTTGCAAATTATCCAGCAGTGCTTCGGGGCCGCCTGACAGCGCGTCCGCGAGCGCTGCGAGAAGCCTGCCGGCCGTTGAGCTGGGCGGATCAAGCCGGCGCATCAATTCAGCGAGCGAATACCTGGCATCACGACATGTCATTTCTCAAATAGTCGCCGGGTCACTAGGGTGCGATGAGCCGGGCTCAGCGACATCGGCCAGGCGGTGTAGCGCGCCGGCCCCGCTGTCCGGCCTTCAGGGCCGGCCTGCTTGGCGGTCTCGCCTCCATTTCCGTCCGCGACGCCAGCGATCAGCCAGGAGTTGACCATGCAAGATGCCGTAATCCTTTCCACCGCGCGCACGCCGATAGCCAAGGCCTTTCGCGGCGCATTCAACGACCTCAAAGCGCCCAGCATGAGCGCCATCGCCATCCAGGCGGCCGTGCAGCGCGCGGGGATCGACCCGGCGGCTATCGACGATGTGGTGATGGGCACGGCGATGCAGGGCGGCAGCGCCTCCACCAACCTGGCGCGCCTGTCCCTGCTGGCCGCCGGGCTGCCGCTGACGGTCAGCGGGCAGACCATCGACCGCCAGTGCGCCTCCGGCCTGATGGCCGTATCCATCGCCGCCAAGCAGATCATGGTCGACGGCATGCAGATCGCCCTGGGCGCCGGCCAGGAGCAGATCAGCCTGGTGCAGAACCCGCATATGCAATGGGCCGCCGCGGATGCCGACGCCAATGTCACCCGCCACGCCGAGCACGCCTACATGCCCATGCTGCACACCGCCGAACGAGTAGCCAAGCGCTACGGCATCAGCCGCGAGGCGCAGGATGCCTATGCCCTCGAATCGCAGCGGCGCACCGCCGCGGCCCAGGCGGCCGGCCTGTTCGCCGAGGAGATAGTGCCGGTGACGGCGCGCAAGAAGCTGGTGGACAAGGCGAGCGGCGAAGTCAGCTACGAGGAAGTGACCCTCAGCCTGGACGAAGGCAATCGCCCGCAGACCCAGCTGGAGGACCTGAGTCGGCTCCAGCCGGTGGTCGACGGCGGCTGCGTCACCGCCGGCAACGCCAGCCAGCTGTCCGATGGCGCCAGCGCCTGCGTGCTGGTGAGCGGCAGCCTGGCCGCCCGCCACGACGTCGCCCCGCTCGGCCTCTATCGCGGCATCGCCGTGGCCGGCCTGGCGCCGGAGGAAATGGGCATCGGCCCGGTGTTCGCCGTGCCCAAGCTGCTCAGGCAGCATGGCCTGAGGGTCGACGACATCGGCCTGTGGGAACTCAACGAAGCCTTCGCCTGCCAGGTGCTGTACTGCGCCGAACGGCTCGGCATCGACCCGAGCAAGCTCAACGTCAACGGCGGCGCCATCGCCATCGGCCACCCTTACGGCATGAGCGGCGCGCGCATGGTCGGCCACGCACTGCTGGAGGGCAAGCGCCGCGGCGTGAAGTTCGTCGTGGTGACAATGTGCGTGGGCGGCGGCATGGGCGCGGCCGGTCTGTTCGAAGTGCTGTAACGCCGTTCACACCCCATCCAGCCCGGCCGAAACCGTGCGCACCAGCCGTTGGTGCGCGCGGCGCAACCTACAAGCGTGCTATGCCGGCCGGCCCCTCCGCTGAAGTAGTCGTCATTCCCGCGCAGGCGGGAGCGCAGCTCTATCGCCGCACAGCGTTTGCGCTGACCTGATCCACGACCAGCCTGGTAGCTGGGCTCTCGCCTTCGCGGGGGTTACGGTAAAGGGCATTCTCAGCACGTCCCCGGACAATCTTGCTGCAGGGTAAGTTAGCGCCGGTTGCCGTTATATCTGTCGCCATCCAATAACGATATGGGCTGCATCGAACTCTTGTATTAGTTATCGACGAACTTGCCTGGCTAGCATCGGCGAACATTGTCCAGCCGATGAGAACAACAAATTGAACCTCGGAAAAATCATCAGCCGCAGTGCACTTTATTGGCCAGACCATGAGGCACTCGTCGATAACAAACAGCGCATCAACTTCGCGCAACTGGAACTTCGCACCAACAGGTTGGCCTCGGGCTTGCTCGAGCTCGGTCTGCAGTCCGGTGCGCATCTGGCCATATTGGCGCTGAACCGGGTCGAACTGGTCGAGGCGGAAATCGCCCTGTACAAGACCGCCATGGTCAAGGTGCCGGTCAACGCCCGCCTGTCCCTGGATGAGATCGTGCAGATCCTCAACGACTCGCACAGCCAGGCGGCCATAGTCGAGGGGCGCTTCGCCGCCGCCTTGCACGCCCGCCGTGGAGAGCTCCCAAGGCTGCGCTGGATCGTCTCGCTCGACGACGAGGCCGGCGATCTCGCCTATTCCAGGCTGCTGGAACGCGGCAGCGAGGCGCCGGTGCACAGTGACCCGGCCGACGACGCCCTGGCCGTGCTGCATTACACCTCCGGCAGCTCCGGGGTGCTCAAGGCCGCCATGCTGACCTTCGGCAACCGCAAGGCGCTGATCCGCAAGAGCATCGCCAGCCCCACCCGCCGCGCCGCACCGGGCGACGTGATGGCCCATGTCGGGCCGATCACCCACGCCAGCGGCATGCAGATCATGCCGCTGCTGGCGGTCGGCGCCTGCAACCTGCTGCTGGAGCGCTACGACGACCGCCTGCTGCTGGAGACCATCGAGCGCGAACGGGTGACCCGGCTGTTCCTGGTGCCGGCGATGATCAATCGGCTGGTCAACTTCCCCGAAGTCGAGCGCTTCGACCTGTCCAGTCTGTGCCTGGTGATGTACGGCGCCGCGCCCATGGCGCCGGCGCTGGTCAAGCGCGCCATCGCGGTGTTCGGGCCGATCCTCGCCCAGGGTTATGGCGCCGGCGAGACCTGCTCGCTGGTCACGGTGCTGACCGAGCAGGACCACCTGATCGAGGACGGCGACTTCAGCCGCCTGGCCTCCTGCGGCCGCTGTTATTTCGAGACCGACCTGCGGGTGGTCAACGACAACTTCGAGGACGTGAAGCCCGGCGAAATCGGCGAGATCGTGGTCAAGGGCCCGGACATCATGCAGGGCTACTGGCAGGCGCCGGAGCTCACCGCCGAGGTGATGCGCGACGGCTACTACCTCACCGGCGACCTGGCCACGGTGGACGCGCGCGGTTACCTGTTCATCGTCGACCGCAAGAAGGAAATGATCATTTCCGGCGGCTTCAACATCTACCCCACCGAAGTGGAGCAGGTGCTCTACAGCCTGCCGCAGGTGTTCGAGGCGGCGGTGGTCGGCGTGCCCGACGAGCAATGGGGCGAGGCGGTGCGCGCCGTGGTGGTGCTCAAGCCGGGCGCGAGCCTGAGCGCCGAGGCCATCATCGAGCATTGCGGCCGCAGCCTGGCCAGCTTCAAGAAACCGCGCGCGGTGGACTTCGTCCAGGAGCTGCCGAAGAACCCCAACGGCAAGGTGGTGCGCCGCCTGATCCGCGAAACCTACTGGCAAAACACCGACCGCCGCATCTGATGGGAGAGTTCAACATGATCGAACCAAGCGCCAAGGCCAGCCAACTGATCGACGGGCTCAAGGCCTTTATCCGCGACGAGGTCGCCCCGCTGGCGCAACGCGAGGGCATCCTCTGGGGCGAACCGGTGCCCAGGCCGCTGCTGCGCGACCTGTGGAAGCGCTCCTGCGAACTGGGTTTCTACAACGCCATGCTGCCGGAAAGCCTCGGCGGCGCCGGGCTCAGTGTCGCCGAACTGTGCGCGGTGAAGGAGGCGGCGGCGCTCAGCGGCTCGCCGCTGGCCGCGCACGTGCTCGGCGAGCTGTCCGGGCCACCGCGCATCGGCCACCTGTTCAAGGTGGCCAGCGCCCGCCAGGTCGACGCCTTCCTGCGCCCGGTGTGTGCGGCGGACAAGGCCGTGTGCTTCGCCCTCACCGAGGCCGAGGCCGGCTCCGACGCCAGCGCCATCGGCACCACCGCGCGCCGCGACGGCGAGCACTATGTGCTCAACGGCGCCAAGCGCTACATCTCCGGCGCGCCCTATGCCGATCTCGCCGTGCTGCTCGCGGTGACCGAACCCGGCCGCGGTGCCCAGGGCATCTCGGCCTTCTTCGTCGACCTGACGGCAGACGGCGTGCGGGTGGACAGCGACTACGCGGTGATGTCCGGTGGCGGCGCCCACGGCAACATCCACCTGGACAACGTGCGGGTGCCGGTGGACAACCGCATCGGCGAGGAAGGCGCAGGCTTCAAGCTGGCCATGGGCCGCATCACCCTCAACCGCCTGCTGCATTGCCCGACCATGCTCGGCATGGCCGGGCTGGCGCTGAACCTGTCGCTCGAGCATGCCCGCACGCGCAAGCAGTTCGGCCAGCCGATCGCCATGTTCCAGGCCATCAACCACCAGCTCGCCGACATGGCCACCGAGCTGTACGCCGCGCGCAGCATGATGTACGCCACCGCCGCGCTGAACGACGCCGGCGGCGACATCAAGCTGCAGGCGCCGATGTGCAAGCTGTTCGCCTCGGAAACCGCCTTCCGCATCGCCGACAAGGCGGTGCAGGTCCACGGCGGCGCCGGGCTGATCAAGGGCCATCCGGTCGAGTGGCTGTTCCGTGCCACGCGTATGATGCGGGTACTCACCGGCACCAGCGAGATCCAGCGCAATACCATTGCCAAGGGCATCCTGATGCCCGGCTAGGGCGGCAGGACAGGCCCGTCCCCCACGCGGGACGGGCCTTTTTCCATAACAACAAGATCAGAGATTACCCCCATGACTCGCGACGCCCCTGCCTTCCACCCTCGCACCGCCTGGACCATCGCCTTCCTGCTGGCCTTTATGATGCTGGTCAACTTCCTCGACAAGGTGGTGATCGGCCTGGTGGCCGTGCCCATGACCCAGGAACTGGGCCTGACCCCGACCGAGTTCGGCCTGATCGGCGGCGCCCTGCACTGGTTCTTCGCCATCTCCGCGGTGATCGGCGGCTTTCTCGCCAACCGCCGGCCGACCCGCACCCTGCTGCTGGGCATGGGCCTGTTCTGGTCGCTGATCCAGCTGCCCATGCTGTTCGCCAGCTCGCTGTGGATGATCGTCGCCTGCCGCGTGCTGCTCGGCATCGGCGAGGGCCCCGCCTCGCCGGTGGCCACCCACGCGCTGTACAAGTGGTTCCCCAACGACCGCCGCAGCCTGCCGGTGGCCCTGCTGCATTCCGGCAGCGCCATGGGCCTGCTGGTGGCCGGCGCGATGATTCCCTGGATCAGCCTGAACTACGGCTGGCGGGTCAACTTCGCGGTGCTGGCCGCCATCGGCGCGGTGTGGTGCGTGCTGTGGCTGCGTTTCGGCCGCGAAGGCAGCCTCGACAGCCTGCGGGCCGGCCAGCTGGCGCCGGATGGCGAGCGCCTGCCCTACCGCCGCCTGCTCAGCGACGGCAGCGTGCTGGGCAACTACCTCTGCCACTTCGCCGCCAACTGGTCGCTGGCGCTGACCCTGACCTGGGTGCCCAGCTACCTGGAGATCGGCCTGGGCATCGACCCGCTGAAAACCGGGCACATCTTCGTAATGTTCGTGCTGGTCACCACCCCGCTCAGCCTGTTCATGGCCTGGCTGTCGCAGCGCCTGCTGCGCAGCGGCTACTCCTCGCGGGTGGCGCGCGGCGCCTTCGTCTCGGTGTGCCTGATCGCCAGCGGCCTGCTGTCGGCCTCGCTGATCCTCACCGAGCTGTCGGTCGCCACCCGCGTCGCCTGCCTGACCCTGAGCGGCGGCCTGGCCCTGGTGATGTACTCGGTGGGTCCGGCCATGCTCGGCGAGTTCACCCCCAGCAGCCAGCGCGGCGGCATCCTCGCCATCGGCAACGCGGTGGCCTCGCTGGCCGGCCTGTCGGCGCCGGTGATCACCGGCATGCTGGTGCAGGGCGCCGGCGCCGCGCATCCGCTGGGCTATGCCCAGGGCTTTCTGGTGTGCGGCGGCGTGCTGGTGGTGGCGGGCCTGATCGGCCTGGTGAGCATGAACCCGCAACGCTCGCGCCAGCGCCTGCGGGCTCAGGAAGCGGTGTCCGGTGCCTGTTCGCGGGCCTGATCCGACTCCTCCGGGCTGCGCTCGATCAGGCTGCCGCGCCAGCGGCCGTCGCCCACCGCATCGAGCAGCAGCCCGCGCACCAAATCGCGCATGCACGAGGCCGCGAAGGACAGCGGCTTGTGCACCGAGTAGGCGATTGACACGGTACGGGTGATGCGCGGCTCGACGATCAACCGCGCCGCGGTGGACTCGAACAACTCCTCCAGCGGCGGCCAGTTGCAGATGGTCGCCGCCAGCCCATGGCGCACCAGGCTGGCGATCCCCGGCGCAGATTGCTGCTCGTAGACCACGTTGAGCGTCACCCCCGCCTCCATCGCCGCCTGCTCGATACGCCGGCGCAGGTGCAGGGCTCGCGGCGCCATCACCAGGCGCGTGGCTCCGGCCTCGGCCAGACTGATCGGCGTGCCGCTCTCGGCGCTCGAGCCCGGCCCAACCCAGTACAGGTCCTCGGTGAAGATCGGCTCGGCGATCACGTGCTCCAGCTCCTCGGCGTTGGGCACCACGCCGAAATCCACCTTGCCCAGCTCGATGGACTGGCCGCCTTCGCGGGTCAGGCCGTCGCAGATGGTCAGGCTGATGCCGGGGAACTTGTCCGAGGCCCGGCGGATGATCTCCGGTAGCAGCAGCGCCGAGACCGTGGCCGGAATCGAGATGGACACGTGGCCCCTGGGGTCGCCGCGGGTCGACGCCAGCTCGTCCTTCACCGAATCGAGTTTCTGCACCACCGAGCGGGCCACCTCGTACAGCCGGCGCCCGGCGTCGGTCAACGCCACACCGTCGTGCTGGCGCTCCAGCAGCTGCATCTCCAGCTCGCTCTCCAGCAGGCCGATCTGCCGGCTCAGGGCGGGTTGGGCGATATAGGCGCGACGTGCGGCGGCGGAGAAGCTGCCGGCCTCGGCGATGGCGATCAGGTAGCGGAGCTGCTTGAGGGTCATGCGGTTCTCTCTGGCTATGCCGAAGCGTTATGGCAACTATCCGAAGACACTATTTGTCGGCTTTTTCAGGCGCCCCTAGTATCGCCGAAACACCGCCATCCAGGGAGTAGGCATTACCCAGAGTTACCGCGCGAAACATTAAGTTTTTCCACCGGGACAATTAATTCGCGGCCTGCCGTATATCGCCAGACGAATTAAACGTTCGCCCCGAATATTGTCCGGACCAACTTATCGACAGCGCACCCACAACTTAACTATTCACTCGACAACAAAGAGGATAATGAGTGATGAGATGCAAAGCATCGGGCTTTATCAAGCCCCCTTATCTGCTGTTGCCGTTGAGCTGCCTGATCGGCTCGGCCGCCGCGGCTAACTTCCAGTTTGGCGAACTCGAAGCCCAGCTGGATTCTTCGCTGTCGATCGGCACCAGCATCGCCACCGCCAATCCCGACCCGAAGCTGATGCAGAGTGCCAGCGGCGACGACGGTCGGCGCAATTTCGGCGCAGGCGACGCCTTCTCCGGCATCTTCAAGGGCACCCACGACCTGGAGCTGCGCCATGGCGACTTCGGCGCCTTCCTGCGCGGCAGCTACTGGTACGACTACGTGCTGCGCGACCGCGAGCAGCCGTTCAAGGACGTGGTCGACAACAACCGCAAGCGCTCGGCGAAATCGGCCGGCGCCGAACTGCTCGACGCCTTCGTCTACTACAACTACGCCGTCGCCGATCAGCCCGGCTCGGCCCGCCTGGGCAAGCAGGTGGTGAACTGGGGCGAGAGCACCTTCATCCAGGGCGGGCTCAACACGGTCAACCCCTACAACCTGTCGGCGCTGCGCCGGCCGGGCGCCGAGGTCAAGGAAGGCCTGGTGCCGGTGAACATGTTCTACCTGTCGCAGAACCTCAGCGACGCGCTCTCCGGCGACTTCTTCTACCAGCTGGACTGGGAGCAGACCCAGCTCGACAACTGCGGCACCTTCTTCTCCAGCAACGACTTCATGGCCGACGGCTGCGATGGCCTCGACGTCGGCAGCGTGCTGACCGGCATTCCGGCGGCGGTGGCGGCGCTGACGCCGTTCGGCGTCAACCTCACCGACGAGGGCATCCGCATCCCCCGCGGCCAGGACCAGGACGCCCGCAACGGCGGCCAGTGGGGCCTGTCGCTGCGCTGGTTCGCCGCCGAGCTGGATACCGAGTTCGGCGCTTACCTGGCCAACTACCACAGCCGCCTGCCCTATCTGGGCACCATCAGCAGTCCGTACTACAACAGCCCGGTATTCGGCAACGCGCTGGACAACGCCCTGCGCCTGGGCACCTCGCAGTACGTGGTGCAGTACCCCGAGGACATCCGCCTGTACGGCCTGACCTTCTCCACCAACCTGCGTACCGGCACGGCGCTGCAGGGCGAGGTCAGCTACCGGCCGAACATGCCGATCCAGTTCAACGGCACCGACGTCATCCAGTCGCTGCTCAACGACGCCGCGCGTTCGCCGCTGGTCGCCGATGGCACCCGCCCGGCGCAGGCCGACAGCCTGTTCAACGGCTACCTGCGCAAGGAGGTGACCCAGGCCCAGGTCACCGCCACCCATTCCTTCAGCCAGGTGATGGGCGCCGATCAGCTGGTGCTGGTCGGCGAGGTCGGCGGCACCTGGGTCGGCGGCCTGGAAGGCAAGTTCGGCCCGCGCTACGGGCGCAACGGCACCTTCGGCAACGGCATCCTCGCCAGTGGCGCCTGCGCGTCCATCTCGAAGACGCCCGAGCACTGCAACGACCAAGGTTTCCTCACCTCCTTCTCCTGGGGCTACCGGCTGCGCGCCACCTGGAGCTATGCCAACGCCATCGCCGGCATCGACCTGCGCCCCAGCCTGTCCTGGCAGCACGACGTCGACGGCAACGGCCCCGGCGAAGGCTCGGCCTTCAGCGAAGGCTCCAAGGCCATCAGCCTCGGCCTCGATGCCACGCTGAACAACACCTACAACGCCAGCCTGGCGTACACCGACTATATCGACGGCGACTACGGCACCCGCGGCGATCGCGACTTCGTCTCGATCAGCCTGGGCGTCAATTTCTAAGCGGAGTCCCTGATGAACCACACCAAAACCCTGCTGCGCGGCGGCGCACTGCTCTGCACCCTGCTGCTGGCCGGCTCGGCCCTGGCAGCCGTGACCGCCGAACAAGCGGCGCAGCTGCAAACCACCCTGACCCCCATCGGCGCCGAGCGCGCCGCCAGTGCCGACGGGCGCATCCCCGCCTGGGACGGCGGCCTGGCCAAGGCCAACCTGAGGCTGCTGGCCAACGGCATACCGGCCGATCCGTTCGCCGATGAGCAGCCGCTGCTGACCATCGATGCGAGCAACTACACCGAGCACCAGGAGCACCTCAGCCCCGGCCAGATCGCCCTGCTCCGGCGTTTCCCGGACAGCTACCGGCTGCCGGTCTACCCCAGCCACCGCAGCGTGGCGGTCTCCGAGTCCGTGGCCCAGGCGGCCGCACGCAACGCGGTCAACGCCAAGCTGAGCAATGGCGGCAACGGCGTGGAAGGTTTCGCCGGCGTGGTGGCCTTCCCCATTCCGCAGAACGGCCTGGAAGTGCTGTGGAACCACCTCACGCGCAACCGCAACCCCAGCTTCAGCCTGATCACCGACAGTGCCGCGCCGCAGAAGGACGGCGCCTACACCGTCATGACCACCCAGCAGTACTTCACCCGTGGCGAGGCGGTGCAGGGCCAGGCACCCGACAAGGCGCGCAACATCCTCTACTACTACAGCCACAAGCTCACCGCGCCGGCGCGCATGGTCGGCGAGGTGGTGCTGGTGCACGAGACCCTCGACCAGGTCGCCGAGCCGCGTCTGTCCTGGGTCTACAGCGCCGGCCAACGCCGCGTGCGGCGCGCGCCGAGCGTGGCCTACGACAGCGCCGGGCCGACCACCGCCGGCCTGCGCACCGCCGACGGCCGCGACATGTTCAACGGCGCACCCGACCGCTACGACTGGCAGCTGGTCGGCAAGAAGACCCTCTACGTGCCCTACAACAGCTACCGCCTGGCCTCGCCCGAGCGCAGCTACGAGGAGCTGATCCAGCCCGGCCACGTCGCCCCCGAGGCCACCCGCTACGAGCTGCATCGAGTCTGGGAGGTGGTCGCCACCCTCAAGCCGGGCATGCGCCATATCTACAGCAAGCGCCATTACTTCATCGACGAGGACACCTGGGCGATCCTCGCCGCCGATCACTACGACAACCGCGGCGAGCTCTGGCGCATCGGCGAGGCGCACAGCTTCTACCACCCGACCGGGCAGGCCGCGGTCAACGCCATGGAAGTGACCTACGACCTCAACAACGGCCGCTATCTGGCCTCGGGCCTGGTCAACGAACAGCGCCAGCCGTTCGACTTCAGCTACCGTGCCAGCGCCTCCGACTACTCGCCGGGCGCCCTGCGCAGCAAGGGCCTGCGCTGATGCTTTACCCGACTGCCGGCCCGTTGTGGGTCGGCGGTTTTTTTGTGGCGGCCGCCCGAGGTTCATCCGCGTAAGGCTCGACGCCGCGCCTGCACGACAACCTTGTAGGCTGGGCCGGGCGGCGATCCGCTTTAGCCCACGCGGACTACCACTGGTGGGCTAAAGCCCACCCTACGGGACTTTGCCGACACTTAACGCAGACATAGCCGATAAATTCGCGCCTACAGGCGCCTTGCTCCGCTCCTCGCCGTGCAATCTGCCTCCGATCTTTCCGGTGCCCCATGACCCCTCCTCCTTTGCGCAAACCCCTGACGCAAGCCCTGCTCGGCGGCGAAGAGCCCGACCCGCGTTTCACCCTGGCCAACGAACGCACCTTCCTGGCCTGGGCCCGTACCGCGCTGGCCCTGCTCGGCGGCGGCATCGCCGTGGAAACCTTCGCCGGTCAGGCCTTCGCGCCCTGGTTGCGGCTGTCGATCACCCTCAGCCTGCTGGCGCTGAGCCTGCTGCTGAGCCTCGGCGCCTGCCTGCGCTGGCTGGCGGTGGAGCGTGCCCTGCGCCACCGCAGCGCCCTGCCCCTTCCCGTTCTGGTGCCGGCGCTGGCGATCGGCGGCGGCCTGGCGGCGCTGTTGCTGCTGGTGCTGTTCGGGTGGCACGGGCATGTCTGATGCGGGGCTGCAGGCCGAACGCACCGAGCTGGCCTGGCGTCGTACCCAACTGTCGCTACTGGTGGTCGCCTGCCTGGCGCTGCGCGGCGCACAGCCGGCGCTGATGCTGCTGGCGCTGGCCAGCGCCCTGGTGCTCTGGGCCGGGCAGCGCAGGCGCTATCGCCACAGCCTGGCGATGCTCGACGCGGAACGCGGCCGGGCCAGGATCGCCATGGTGCTGGGCATCGGCCTGGTGCAGGTGAGCCTGTGCGTGCTGGCGATAGAAGCGGCCCTGGCAGGCCGCTGAAAGGCGGGCGCGACGCCCCTGACGGGGCGCCGCGTGCAGCTCAGGGGGTGACCAGATTGAAGTTCGACTTCGGCTGTTCCATCCCGCCCAGCAGCTTGAACAGCTTCTGCCGCTCGCCGCTGACGACGATGGCGCCGTCTTTCGTCGCCTGGGCGAAGCTGGTCTGCTTGAGGGCGATGCGATCGAGCAGCGCCTTGCTCATGCTCAGCTCGATATCCGCCTGGGCATGGCGTGCGCCGCTGCGGTGGGTGAGCACGCCGTGGCGCAGGGTCAGGGCGTGCTCCTGCTCCAGGTCGGTGAAGCGCCAGTTGATCCGCAGGTCCTCGTCGGCTGCCTGGAGCGCATCGATGCGCACCGCCAGGTAGTCGAAGAACATGCTCGGGGTCAGCGCCCGCACCATGTCCGGCGCGCCGTTGCCCGCTCGCTGGGGATTGACGCCCTGGCGCAGTTCCTGGGCGCCACTGAGGTAGATGTTGCGCCAGGTGGCGTTCTCGCTCTGGTAACCGAGCTGCTCCAGGGTGTCGGCCTGCAGCTCCAGGGCGGCGCGGTTGTCCGGCTCGGCGAACACCAGGTGATTGAGCAGTTGCGCGCTCCAGCGGTAGTCGCCGGCGGCGAAGGCCTGGCGGGCGGTGTCCAGCACCGCCGCCGCGCCGCCCATGGCAGCCACGTAGCGCCGGCCCGCGGCTTCCGGCGGCAGCGGGTCGAGGTTGGCCGGGTTGCCGTCGTAGAAGCCCATGTAGCGCTGGTACACGGCGCGCACGTTGTGGCTCAGCGAGCCGTAGTAGTCGCGGCTGTACCACTTGCTGGCCAGGCGCGGCGGCAGGCTCTGCAGCTGCTCGGCGATCTCGGTGGAGGTCAGCCCCTGGTTGATCAGGCGCAGCGTCTGGCTGTCGAGAAAGGCGTACATGTCGCGCTGGTCGGCCAGGTACTCGCGAATCCTTTCGCCCCCCCAGGTCGGCCAGTGGTGCTGGGCGAACAGCACTTCGGCCTCGTCGCCATAGCGCGCCAGCGACTCGCCCAGGTAGTGCGACCAGATCTTCGGATCGCGCACCAGCGCGCCGCGCAGGGTCAGCACGTTGTGCTGGGTGTGGGTGGCGTTCTCGGCCATGCACAGGGTCTTGAACTGCGGGAAGTACAGGTTCATCTCCGCCGGCGCCTCGGTGCCGGGGGTGAGCTGGAATTCGATCTCGACGCCGTCGATGCTGCGGGTCTCCAGCGGCTGGGCGATCAGCTCGCTGGGCGCGATCAGGGTCACCGTGGCATTGACCGGGGTGCTCTTGCCCAGGCCGGCATCCACCTGTCCGCGCTCGCCGCGCGGCAGCAGCGAGCCGTACATGTACTGCGCACGGCGCATCATCGCCGGCCCGGCCAGTACGTTCTCGCTGACCGCATGCTCGTAGAAACCCTCAGGCGCGATCACCCGCACCTTGCCGGCCTTGACGTCGGCCTCGTCGATCACCCCGCGCACGCCGCCGAAATGGTCGACGTGCGAATGGCTGTAGATCACCGCCCGCACCGGCTTGCGCGGGCGGTGCCGGTAATACAGCTCGAGACCGGCGCGGGCGGTCTCGGCACTGATCAGCGGGTCGATCAGGATCAGCCCGCTGTCGCCCTCGATGATGGTCATGTTGGACAGGTCCATGCCGCGAATCTGGTAGATGCGTTCGCGCACCTCGAACAGGCCGGCGATGTTGTTCAGCTGCGCCATGCGCCACAGGCTGGGGTTGACGCTGGCCGGCGCAGCGTTGCCGTCGAGGAAGTTGTAGGCCATGCGATCCCACACCACCTGGCCCTTGGCGTTTTCGACGCGGCCGGCGAAGGCCTCGATCAGGCCGCGTCGGGCATCCGCGAAGCTGGTCTGGTCCTCGAACGGCAGGCGTTGCAGCCAGGCCTGGTTGAGCGTGCGGGTGCTGTCGCTGGCCGGCTTGGCCGTCGCCGCGTCGGCCTGCACCGCGGCGGAAAGAGCGAGCGCCAGGGCGAGGGCGCTGAGGCGGAAAGTAGTCATGGGAAGTCCCGTGCTGTTCTTGTTGGAGTCGGTCGCGCCCGACTCTAGGGCGGCCTCGGCGCCCGCGCCAATATCAGAGGCGCATGCCTGCCATAACGCCCTGCAATGGCTCGCCCGCCGGCGGCGAGCGTCAGCGGCGCCGCTGCAGGCCGCGGCCTCGGTCGACATAGGCGGCGAATTCCGCGTCCGGCACCATGCTGCCGCCGGTTCCCCAGATCAGGTGCGTGGCGTTCGCCAGCTGCGTCGCGGCGACGCCGATGCGGTCGAGGTAGGCGTCGGCGCCCAGCACCCTGAGCATCCCCGGCGCCCCCGCCAGGGCCGAGGGCTCCAGGCGCACCCGCTCCTCCCGATGGGCGATGGCCAGGAGCCGGTACAGCTCCTCGTCCGTGACCGTGTAGTAGCCGTCGATCAGCCGCTGCATCGCCCTGCCGACGAAGCCGGAGGGCCGGCCCACTGCCAGGCCGTCGGCCGCGGTGAGGTTGTCGATGCCGAAGTCCTGGACGCTGACCGCGTCGTGCAGCCCGGTGTACACCCCCAGCAGCATGCAGGGCGAATGGGTCGGCTCGGCGAAGATGCAGTGCACGGCATCGCCGAACACCAGCTTGAGGCCGAAGGCGACGCCGCCGGGGCCACCGCCGACGCCACAGGGCAGGTAGACGAACAGCGGATGATCGCCATCGACCACCACCCCGGCCTCGGCGAACTGCCGCTCCAGGCGCTCCGCGGCGACGGCATAGCCGAGAAACAGCTGCGGCGAGTTCTCGTCGTCGACGAAATAGCAGCTCGGGTCGGCCGCGGCCTGGCGGCGGCCCTGCTCCACCGCGACGCTGTAGTCCGCTGCGTACTCGACCACCGTCACGCCATTGGCGCGCAGCTTGTCCTTCTTCCATTGCCGCGCATCCGAGGACATGTGCACGCAGGCCTGAAAGCCGAGCTTGGCGCTGATGATGCCGATCGACAGGCCGAGGTTGCCGGTGGAGCCCACCGCCACCTTGTAGCGGCCGAAGAACTGCCGCGCGGCAGCGCTGGCCAGGGCCTCGTAGTTGTCGTCGAGGCGAATCAGGCCGGCCTGCAGGGCCAGATCCTCGGCGTGCTTGAGCACCTCGTGGATGCCGCCGCGCGCCTTGATCGAACCGGATATGGGCAGTTCGCTGTCCAGCTTGAGCCACAGCGAGCCGCTGCCAGGCAGGCCGGCCTCGTCCAGCAGCAGCTGGTGCAGCCTGGGCAGCGGCCGGATTGCCGACTCGATGATCCCGCCGCTGGCGGCGGTTTGCGGAAATACCTTGGCCAGGTAGGGAGCGAAGCGCTGCAGACGCGCGCTGGCCTGGGCGACATCCTCCGCGCCCAGCCCCACGTCGGCCAGGGCCTCGGCGACCGGCGCGCTGGCCGGGTTGAACCAGGCGGTTTCGCGCAGCGCAACCAGCTGCTTGAGCAGCGGGTGACTGGCGTACCAGGCATCGAGGGTTTTGCCGTGAATCATCGTTGTTCCTGTCGACAGCTCTGCGCGACGACGGAGGCGTCGCGCACGTGTCGAACTTATCCGGCAAACCGCGGCGCAGAGCAAGGCGGCCGAGGCCGCGTGCCGTTACCGCGTCGCCAGCCCGGCGGTGGGGACACCTAGCCCTCCTCGGCCGGCGCGAGCGTCCCTCCTGGGTTCAGGGCAGCGCCTGCGGCTCGCCGGGAACGCCGGCGACCGCTTCGACCAGGGGCGCCTGGCCACTTTGCAGGCGGATCTTGCGGAGCTGCTCGACCCGGCGCAGGTTGTCCCAGGCCAGGGCATAGTGCGCCGGCGATTGCTCGATGGCGCTGTGGAAGAACTGCTCGGCGATATCCAGTCGGCCCTCGATCAGGCAAACGTAGCCCACGTCGTTGCTGGCCTCGGCCCGACTGCCGACCTGCTCGAAAGCCGACAACGCCTCCTCGTAGCGCTCGCTCCTGGCCAGCAGCAGGCCGTAGTTGCGCCATAGCGGCTTATAGTTCGGCGCCAGGTCGATGCCGCGGCGATACTGACGCTCGGCCCCCGACCAGTCGCCGGCCAGATACTGGGAATAGGCCAGGCTGTTGTGGGCCAGCGCCGAACCCGGGTCGATGCGCAGGCTCAGGCCGTAGTAGAGCGCTGCCGCGGCGAAATCGTTGCGCAGATCGGCCAGCACGCCCATGCCGTTGTAGAGTTTGAGCGGCGACTGGCTGTCGACCTGCAACGCCTCCCCGGCGAAGCGTTTCTGGTCGATGGCCACTGCCGCGGTCAGTATCTGCGCGGCCTTCTCCTGACGGCGCAGGGCCAGTTGCAGCAGGCCCATTTCGGTCAACGCCGCGAGGTTTTCCGCATCCTTGCCGAGCACCTCGGCAAAGGCCATCTCCGCCAACTGGTTATTACCCCGCTCACGGTGGATGCGTCCGACCCAGACCAGCGCCGCATAGCGCTCCGGGTCCAGTTCAAGGGCGCGCAGGTACTGGTACAGGGCCTGATCCAGGTCGCCCGCCCTGTAGGCCATGGCGGCGATCTGCATGGCCTGCTCGGGCGAGTTGGCTTGCTTCTTCACCTGGTAGAGCAGCGAATTGTCGCCGGTATAGATCGAGCGCGTATTGCTCAACGGCTCCGGTCCCATGCTCTGACACCCGGACAGCACGACCATCGTAGCCAGCAGCAGACTGATCCTGTTCATTTCACACCTTCCCGAAGACTTTGAGCACTCCAATGAGTGCGGGGCCGATGGCCACCAGGAAAAAGCTCGGCCATAGGCACAAGGTTAGAGGGAATATCAGCTTGGTGCCGATCTTAGCCGCCCTCTCCTCGGCTTTCTGGGTGCGCCGGTCGCGAAACTCTTCGGCGTAGATACGCAAGGTGGCCGCCACACTGGTGCCGAAACGAATGCTCTGCGACAGCAGGCTGACCAGCCCGCGGATGTCCTCCAGACCGGTGCGCTCGGCCAGGTTCCTGAGCGCCTCGGTACTGGGGATGCCGGCACGGATTTCCGCGTTGACCAGGGCCAGCTCCAGGGCCAGCTCCGCCTGGCTCACCGCCATTTCGTCGGCCACCCGTTCGATGGCCTGCGGCAAGGCCAACCCCGACTCCACGCAGACCACCATCAGATCCAGGGCATCGGGAAAGGCCACCAGCAAGTGGGTCATCCGCGCCGCCTTGCGCTTGTCGACATAGATGGCCGGCACCAGCCAGCCGACGGCTGCCACGCCCACCACCAGGGCAATGCCCATGGCCAGCGACAGTTGGGGAATCAGCGGTAAGGCCAGCAGGCTGAGGCCCACCAGCAGCAGCGGCGCCAGCAGGCGTATCGCCCAGTAGATTTGCACGGCCGCCGGTGAGCGATAGCCGGCATGCGTCAGCAGGGTACGGGTGGCGGATTCCTGGCCCTGCTCGTTGGGGGCAAACCGCTGCCCCACCTGCTCCAGCATCAACTGCAGGTTGCTCGGCGCCTCCTGGCTGGCGCCCAGGCCGCCATGGCCACGCTTGATCAGGGCCAGGCGCCGCTGCACCGGATCGCGCAGCCCCAGTACCAGCACGGCCAGGGTGATCATCGCCAGCACGGCACTCAGCCCTATGGCGCCGACGAACAACAGGCGCGCCAACTCCTCGTTACCCACCACGCGATTGAGCAGGCTCAGCAGATAGTCCATGACAAATACCTTCTCTACGGGCACCAGCGCTTAGACCTGGATTCTGATGACTTTGCGGATCCAGAAAATCCCCAGCAACATGAGGCCAAAAGCTCCCATGACCAACTTCTGGCCTATGGGTTCTTTGATCAGCCTGGGTAGGTACTCGGGGGTCGTCAGCATGATCATAACGGTCAGAACGAAGGGAACAGAGACGAGCACCCAGGCCGACATACGTCCCTCCGCCGATAGGGTCCTGACCTTGCGCTGGAAGCGAAAGCGCCCGCGAATCAGGCTGCTCAACCGCTCCAGCACCTCGGTCAGGTTGCCGCCGGTGTCGCGGTGGATCAGCACCGAAGTCACCAGCATCATCACCGTCATGCTCGGCATGCGTTCGAGCAGACCGAGCATGGCCCGACGCACGTCGTTGCCGTAGTTGATGTCGGCGAAGGTCAGGCCGAACTCATGGGCCACCGGGCCGCGGTGCTCCTCGGCCACCAGTTGCAGGGTCTCGTTGAACGGGTGGCCGGCGCGCAGGGCGCGGCACATGGCGTCCAGGGCATCCGGCAGGCCCTCCTCGAACTCGGCGAAGCGCCTGCCGCGGTCGCTGGCGATCTTCAGCACCGGCAACCAGCACACCGCCAAGGCCACCGGCAAGGCCAGCCACCAGAACCGGGTGAACCACCACAGCAGCAGGCCGGCGGCCACCCCCAGCAGCAGACCGAGCAGCACCACCCGATAGGCGCGGTAATGATGCCCAGCCTGCTCGATCATCTGCGCCAGCGCTTCCATGGCCGGCAGCTGCTCCAGCCGCGCCTCCAGCGGCGACAGGCGACGCAGGTACTTCTGCCGCAGGATCGTCTGCATGTTCGGCAGGTTGCTGGCCTGCTCCAGCACGTGCAGACGCCCGCGGATGCGCTTGCGCACCTTGCCCGCCTCGCCGAACACCGGCACCACCAGTCCCTGGCTGAGGAGGAACACCGCGGCGAAGACCATGCCGAGGAAGGCCAGGATGAATTCGCTGGGAATCTGGTTCATGACTGTCCCTCCATCCATTCCGGACGGAACAGGTTCAGCGGCAGCTCGATGCCACGCTTGGCCAGCACGTCGCGGAAGGCCGGCACCATGCCGGTCGGTCGGTAGTCGCCGAGCACTTCGCCCTGCTCGCCGATGCCGCGGCGGACGAAGGCGAAGATCTCGGTCATGGTGATGATCTCGCCCTCCATGCCGTTGATCTCCTGCACGCTGACCAGCCGCCGCCTGCCATCCTCCTGGCGCTCCAGCTGGATCACCACGTCGATGGCCGAGGCGATCTGCTGACGCAAGGCCTTGATCGGAAAGGTCGCGCCGGTCATCGACACCATGTTCTCGATGCGCCCCAGGGCGTCGCGCGCGGTATTGGCGTGAATGGTGGTCAGCGAGCCGTCGTGACCGGTGTTCATCGCCGTCAGCATGTCCAGCGCCTCGGCGCCGCGCACCTCGCCGATGACGATGCGGTCTGGGCGCATGCGCAGGCTGTTGCGCACCAGCTCGCGCTGGTTGACCTCGCCGCGGCCCTCGATGTTCGGCGGCCGGGTTTCCAGGCGCACCACGTGCGGCTGCTGCAGTTGCAGCTCGGCCGAGTCTTCGATGGTGACGATCCGCTCGTTGTGCGGAATGAAGCTGGACAGCACGTTGAGCATGGTGGTCTTGCCGGTACCGGTACCGCCGGACACCAGCACGTTCAGCCGCCCGCGCACGATGGCCTTGAGCACCAGGGCGATGGCCGGGGTCAGGGTACCCATCTGCACCAGGCTCTCGGTGTTCAGCAGGTCCACGGCGAAACGCCGGATCGACATGCTCGGCCCGTCGATGGCCAGCGGCGGGATGATCGCGTTGACCCGCGAGCCATCCTTGAGCCGGGCGTCCACCAGCGGCGAGGACTCGTCGATGCGCCGCCCCAGGCTGGAAACGATGCGGTCGATGATGTTGAGCAGGTGCTGGTCGTCACGAAAGCGCACGTCGGTGCGCTGCAGCTTGCCGTGGCGCTCGACGTACACCGAGGCATGGCCATTGACCAGGATGTCCGACACGCTGTGGTCGGCCAGCAGAGGCTCCAGCGGGCCGAGCCCCAGCACTTCGTCGGTGATCTGCTTGATGATCAGTTGGCGGCTGCTGGCGCTCACCGGCGCCGAATGCTCGTCCAGCAGGCGCTGGCTGAGCTCGCGGATCTGCCGGCCGGCTTCATCCGGCTCGAGGGAGTCGAGCAGCGACAGGTCCATGACCTTGAGCAACTGCTGGTAGATCCTCTCCCGCCACTCGGCTTCCATCGGGTTGAGTCGCGACTTGGTCTCGTAGAGCGCATCCGGCGCACTGTTTTCCCAGGCCATGGGCGCCTCGGCGCTCTGTTCGCCGAGCACAAGCTCCTCGGGCACGGCCGTCGGCGGGCTCTTGACGGCTTGCTGGCGTAGGCGATTGCGAAATTCACTGAGCATGGTCTATCCCCTGAACAGTCGGCCAAAGGTGCGTTTCAGCAAGCCCTGCTCGGCAGCCTTGGTGCCGAGCAGGGCCTGGCTCAACTCGCGCATGCCGAGGGTCAGCGGGGCGCGCGGCGCATGCAGCTCCAGCGGTACCCCGGTGTTCTGGCTCTCGCTGACCACCAGGTAGTCGTTGGGCAGTTTCTTCAACGCCGTGCAGCGCAGCGCTTCGGCGATGTCCTGCAGGCTCACCGGCGCGGCCTTGTCGTAGCGGTTGACCACCACCTGCAAGCGCTCACTCTGCACGCCCAGTTCCTCACGCATGATGCGCACCAGACGGGTGGCGTCCTTCAGGTGGCTGAGGCTCTGCTGGACCAGGATATAGACCTGATCGGCCTGCTCCAGGGTAATGCCGGTGAGGTGGTCGATCTGCCGCGGCAGGTCCACCACCACCCAGTCGTAGGTACTGCGTGCCAGCCGCAGCAGCGCCTCCAGCTGCTCCAGACGCACGTCCTGCGGCAGGCACAGCTCGCCGGAGCGGCCGCCCAGCACATGCAGGGTCGGGCTGAAATGGCTGCAGAAGCCGCGCAAGGCGACACCGTCCATGTCCTCGATCTGTTGCAGCACCTCCACATGGCTGTGCGTCGGCAGCACGTCCAGGCAGTGGGCCACGCTGCCGAACTGCAGATCCAGGTCCAGCAACAGGGTATTGCCGCCGCGCGCACTCAACTGGTGGGCCAGGTTGCAGGCCAACAGGGTGGCGCCCGAGCCACCCTTGGCATTGATCACCGCGATCAGCTTGCCGCCCGAGGTTTGGCCGGCCTGGGTTTCCTGGATAATCCGCCCCAGGGCGGCCAGAAGTTCGTCGGCGGCCACCGGCTCGGGCAGAAAATCGCGGGCGCCGGCCTGCATCGCCAGGCGGATGCCTTCGCGCTCCTCCAGCGGGCCACAGATCAGCAAGGGCGGCCGCTCATGGGCCGGCCGCAGGAGCAAGGCCGCCAGCTCCTCGCGCCACAGGTGACTGACCCGCAGCAACAGCAGATCGGGCATCTGTTCCAGGCCATACAGGGGGTCGGTATGCCCATTGCTCACCAGCCTGGTGCTCACCTGCAGGTTGGCCAGGCGCTGGCTCACCGTGCGCAGATGATTGAGGGCAGACGCGTCGCGGCTGCTGATCAGCAGTTGCAAGCCACGCTTGCCGGCCGCGCGCGCGGCCGTCGGCGCTTCACTGGACTTCAACATGATGTGTCTCCACCCTCGCCATCGGAGCCGAGGCTTTCGCGGGGCAAGATCGCCCTGAACACCGGCAGGCTGACGCCCCCAGCGAATCCAGGAATGAGTAACGTGAAGGTAAAGTTTTCGATGCTGAGCTGGACGAAACGGATCGAACTCAGATTCGCCGGATCATTGGGGCTGGCCACCACGGCGCCGTTCTCGTCCAGATAAACCAGGCTCAGATCGGCCGTATCCAGGTTGCCGATCAGGCCGCTGGCCCCCTTGTCGTTCGCCGCATTGAAGATCGCCCGCCGCAACACCACCGGGTCGCTGATCTGGCAGACCGCCGCCAGCCGCGCGCCCCGCCGTACCACTTCGTTCAAGGTGCCGACGGTGAAGTACAGGCGACCCATTTCCAGCACGCCGAACAACAGGGTGAACAGCAGCAGGCCGATGATGGCGAACTCCACCACGTACACCCCCTGCATGCGTTTTCCGTTCATCACAGCACCCTCATGACCACGCTGGAATTCAGCGTGATGCCCAGGACAATCGGTTCGCCGAAGAAGGTCGGCAGTGCGGCGCCGATCACCGGACGGAACAGGTAGGCGATACTGACCCGCACGTGCTCGCCGCCGACCGGCTCGACCGTCACGTCGGCGGTCGTCAGCTGCGGCACCACCGGCGGGTAGCCGCCTGGGTTGGCCGGCACGCCATAGACGGCGACGCTCTTGGTCTTGCTCTGCAGATCGCCGTTCAGATCGATCTGCCCCAGGGTCGCGTTCCAGGCTTGCCCGGCGACATAGCGACCGGCGTCGCGGCTGGCCTGCAGCAGGCTGTTGTAGTGGTAGAGCATGCGGCCGAACTCGCCGATGGCCAGCAACAGCAGCAGCAGCAACGGCAGGGCGATGGCGAACTCCACCATGGCCACGCCACGCTGAGCCTGGTCGGGCTTGAATGAATGAACGTGCATAAGCACCTCCCAGTAACTGGGTCCACCGCGTAGCCCGTAAGCTATCCGGGAACGGAGTTGCACGGGGCTCCTGCCTCCCCCGGATTGCATCCGGGCTACAACGACCGCTGACCGGTCGACACTGCGCCTAGGAATCCGGGCTCGGTGTCGTCGGGTCGAGATAGGTCTTGTACAGCTGAATGATCTTCGGCCCCACATCGTCCAGTACCGGCCCGGGCACGCTGTCCCCTTCGCAATCGGTGACGAACTGGCCGAAGATCTGCGCCTGGTTGCCTTGCTGGCTGACCGTCTGCACCAGAAAGAAGCAGCCGTAGCCCAGCACCGGCACCGAGGTCTGTCCGCCTGAGGCACCGTCGCAGTCGCCCACCACTATCTTCAACAGGCGTCGCTCGAACACCCCGTTGGCCTCGCAACCGCTCGGGCAGCCGGCAACGCTGTCAACCCAGTCGTTGTAGTCGAGCAGTGCGCCGCTGCTGGTGTACAGATCGCCGCCACTGGATTGGACCTGCTGGTTCTGGTGCACCACATTGGGCTCGGCGTAGGTCATGCGCGGGGTGGTGAAGCTGGTCACCAGATCCGGCGGGCAGGCCGCGGCACTGACCGGCCCGTTGTACACCCCGAAGCGGGTATTCAGGCCCTGGGCCACCGGGCCCACGCTGTTGCCCGGCTCGGTCTCGACCGGCTCGCCCGTGGTCAGACACTGGTCGATGCCCTCGCACAGGGCGTCGCGGATATCGTCGGCACCGGTGTTGTCACCCAGACGGATCAGCTGGAAGTTGCCGGGGCCGATGGCCGGCGCGTTGCCGGCGGCGCTCTTCAACACTTCCAGGTCGCCGAAGCGATAGCCCCAGAACAGGCCATTGCCCGGGTCGTACTGGTCGGCATCGCCACAGACCATCAGGGGCGCCAGGTTGCAGGGTGCGGTCTGGCTCGGCCCGGCGGTGGCGATTGCCGCCACCGCCTTGTCGCCGAGGTTGCCCACGCCGAATGCCGCGGCGAAATCCCAGAAGAACCGGCTCAAGGAATAATTGGCCACCGTCACCCGCACGAAACGGGCATCGGTCGGCCCCGGATAGGCGAAAGGTCCTTCGACGCTGGTGGCCAGCTGCACCACGGCAAAGGCGCCGACGCCGCCGGCGGCGCTGATGGCGTCGGCCAGTTCTCCATTGCCGGCTGCGCCGGCGTTGAGCGCCAGGGTATCGAGCGCCGCATCGCGCGCCAGGCTCGAGGCATTGCCCGAGCCCATGACCTGGCTCAGGGTCTTGGCGCCGCTCAGCGCCGCGGCGTCCACGGCACTTTGCAGACGGGTCTTGTTCGCCAGCATATGGCCGCCGTCCAGGGCCAGAGCGGCCATCAGCAACATGGCCGCCAGTGCCACCACGACCAGCACTATCACCGCCCCCCGCTGACGACGTGGCAGCGGACGAAACGACCGGTGCATACGGGGGTTCATGCTCGTGCCCTCAGTTGCCGATATTGATCTGGATGGGCTGACCGACCTGTTGCGCGTCACCGGTCACCCCGCGATAGCTGTCCATGACCTTTTCCGTCAAGGGTCCATCGGTGCCCGTGGCGGAGACCTCGCTACCAGGAGCGGCCGCCTGCGCCTTGTCGGCGATCTGCTGGTAGTGGATGTCATAGATGGTGGAGCCCAACGGGCCCACCCGGCCCTCGTCGTAGCTCATGCAGCCGGCCAAGGCGGACGTCAGCAGGCACAGGGCAATCGTGGTTTTCATGGTCACTGCCTCCAATCGTTGCTCTTGCGAGGCCCGCCAGGGCGAACCTCATTGCACATTTGCAGCCCGTGTAAGCGCCAGCTTGACGATCCGGCACACCGGCTATCCCTTGCTGCATCGCCAGCAAGCTGGCGCCTGCAGCTGTAACTACTCGAGATCGTGGCCGAAACTGCCCTCGCTGACGCCCAGGCTGACGGGCACCTGCCGCCCCATTTGGCGTCCCTTGGTCTTGCCGAGCAGGTAGAAATCCAGATCGCTCGGCTCGACGAACTTCTCGGTGGGCAGACGCACGCTGCGGGCATCTATGGGTTTGGCCAGGTGCGGCGTCACCAGGATCACCAGTTCGGTTTCGCCATTGAGGAACTGCTGGCTGCGGAACAGGTGACCAAGCACCGGGATATCGCCCAGTCCCGGAAAACGGCTGACGAAATCGCGGGTGTTCTCGCTGATCAAACCGGCAATGGCGATGGTCTGGCCGTTACCCAGCTCGACAGTGGACTGCGCGCTGCGCTTGGTCAGCGACGGAATCACCTGGGTCACCCCGTCGCCCAGAACGCTATCCAGGCCGGTGTCCAGCACCAGCGAATTGACGTTGGAAAGTTCGCTGACCGAGACATTCAGATTGAGGTTGATACGCCCGGAATCGAGCACCACCGGGAGGAATTTCACCCCCACGCCGAACTCCTTGAACTCGATGGTGATGCCATCGTCCTCGGTGATCGGCACGGGAAACTCGCCGCCGGAAATGAACTCCGCCTGCTGCCCGGTGAGGGTGGTCAGGGTCGGTTCCGCCAGGACCTTGGCCGAACCGTTGTCCTTGGACGCCTCCAGTACCACGTTGAACAGGAACTCGTCGGAGAGGAACTGGGCGAAGATGCCCTTGCCGCTGCCGATCAGGCTGGTCGGGTCGGGAATGATGAAGCCGTCGTTCACCGGGTCGGGCACGAAGCCCAGGGGAATGCCGCCCGCGCCGGTACCACTGTTGAAACCGCCGCCGGACCAGCGTCCGGAGGAGCCGAAGTCCAGGGCGTTGAAGCGCACGTTGAGGTTCTTGAACAGGTTGCGCTGGATCTCCGCCACCTTGACCTCCAGCATCACCTGCTGGCTGCCGCCGACGGTGAGCAAGTTGATCACCTCCAGCGACTGCGTCGGCGCCGCCGCGGCTGCCTCGCCCTCGCCCTGCACCACGCTGGCGCTTTGCGCGGTGTAGCTCTTGGCCAGCTTGATCGCGGTATCCATCACGGCGGCGCTGCTCACCTGACCGCGCAGCACCAGGGCACCCTGGGCGCTGAACACCTCGATACGCTCGTTGGGCATCAGCTGATGCAGCTTGCCTTTCAGGCCGCCCAGATCGTGCACCACTTCCAGATCGAGGCTGTCGATCAGGCGGTTGCCGCCATCCCACAGCAGCACGTTGGTGCTGCCCAGGGAGCGACCGAGCAGATAGAGCTGAGTCGGGCTGGTGATCAGGATATCGGCGATCTCCGCATTGCCCACCGAGACCCGTTTCACCGGCGCACGAGTGGTCAACACCCGCGACTTGTAGATCGGCACCTGGATATTGCTGATATTGGCGGCCGGCATCGCGGCCGCCGCCGATGGCGCCTCGGCTGCCTGCACCGCGGCACCCGACAGCAGCCAGGCGCCTAGCACGTACAACGCAAAGGTCCCGAGTCTCTGGATGTTATCCATGTCCTGCTCCTTTCTGGGTATGCCGCTTTGCCTGATTGCAGGGGGCGTCGAACGGTTCCGATGCCGGCACCTGGCCTCTCTACAGCTGTACCTTGCTCACCTCGACAGCGGTGCCGCGGATGATGGTGACGCCGCCGCCATCACCGCCGCGGCGTACCGTCGGCTTGAGCGCCTTGACGACCGGAGCCGGTGCAGGCGCCGCAACCGGGGCCACCGGCTTGTCGACGACCTCCGGCTTTTTCTGGTTGTTCAGCGGGTTGCGCAGCGCCAGTTGCAGCTTGCCTTCGGTTTGCGCCTTGACCAGCACCTCGGCCTCTTCGCTGGTCATCTCCAGGGTCACCGCGCGCACCACCACCGGCTGGGTCTTGTCGGTGCTGGCGGTCTGGTCGACGGCGAGGACCCGCAGGTCTTCGAGGATGGTTTTCGATTCGGCATCGCTGTTATTGCCGACTTTCCGGGTGGCCAGTACATCGACGCGGTTGCCCGGCAGCAGGAAGCCACCAACGCCAACCACATCGTCGACCCGCACCGACACCGCCCGCTTGTTCGCCTCGATCAGCGACGCCAGGGTGCTGCCGCCCAGGTGCTCGGCCAGGCGCGCACCGCGCAAGATGTCGCCGCGCAGCATGGTGAAGGTGGCGATCTTGCCGACCACCTTGTCCGTGGCATCGAAGGCATCGTCCGGCGCAGTGCCCCTGGGCATGCGCACCACGGTCACGTGCTGGGCCTCGACCATCTGCCCGAAGGGAATCTCCACGGTGCTGACCACCACGTTCTGCAGGTTGTCGTCCGGGCTGGCATTGAGCCGGGCGCTGAGCCAGTTGTTGGCCATCCAGGCGGCGCCCAGGCCGAGAATCAGGGAAAGGGCTACCAGGGTGAGAGTACGCGCGCTCATGTCTGTATCTCCTTATCCAAGAAAGTCGAGTTGGACGAAATAGTTGCGCCAGGCCCACTCCAGCTCCAGCGCAGACAGCGACCCGGAGCCATCGAGGTAACGCTGGCGATCCAGCGCCATGCCCAGCAGGTCGCGCGGGTGGCAGGGCACCAGCGGCATGCCCTCGGTCTCGTACAGGCCTTGCAGCACATAGCGCAGCAGAATCGGGTCGTAGGCGATGCCCAGGCGCTCGCACTCCTGGCGCCAGATGCGCTCGTACTCATGGGGCTTGAGGTAGTCGAAATGCAGCTTGTAGCCGATGCGTCGGAGGAAGGCCTCGTCGGCCAGCTCCAGCGGGTTGAGGTTGGTGGAGAACACCAGCACCAGGTCGAACGGCAGCTCGCAATGCCGCCCACCGCCGAGATTGAGGAAGTCGCGTTTCTCCTCCATCGGCACGATCCAGCGATTGAGCAGCTCGGCCGGCGCCATGCGCTGGCGCCCCATGTCGTCGATGATGAACAGGCCATTGCTGGCCTTGAGCTGCAGCGGCGCCTGGTACTGGCGGCTGAACGGGTCGTAGCGGATATCCAGCTGTTCCATGCTCAGCTCGCCGCCGGTGATCACCACCGGGCGCCGGCAGCACAGCAGACGACGGTCGATGCCTTCGTTGAGCATCAGGCTGTTTGCCTGCCCGTCGTCATCCAGACGCTGATGCACCTGGGGATCGTAGATTTCGATCACGGCGTCGTTGATGGCGATGGCGTAAGGCACCCAGACGGCCTCGGCGAACAGGCGGATCAGGCGGCTGCTGATGTAGGTCTTGCCGGTGCCGGCCGGGCCGTAAATCATGATGGCGCGCCCGGAGTTAAGGGCCACGCCCAGTTGATCGAGCATGGCTTCGGACAGCACCACGCTGGCGAAGGCCGCATGCATGTCGCGCGAGGTGATGCGGCCATGGTGGATGGTCTGCACCTTGAGCAGCGAACGGTAGCCGCTCACCGGATAGGGCGCCGCGCCGATATAGCCGCTGCGCGCCAGGGCATCGCGGGCGGCGCTGCGACCGCGCTCGGTCAGGCCGTAGCGCAGCCCCTGGCTGGCCGCCTGCGCGCCGGCCTGGCCCAGTACCTCGACCCGGCCATCCTTGCGCAGAAAGGCCAGGATCTCGTCCAGCACCGCGCCGGTCAGCGCCAGGCGCTCGACCAGCTGCGGCATGGCCAGCACTCCGGCATCGTGCAGGTGCTTGCACACCAGGTCGCCGAGAAAGTTATCCGCCAGGCCGGTTTCGATGATGCTCCGCGGCTGTGGGGCCAGGCGTTCTACGGCTTCGCGTTCGCTGGGGTAGGCATCGCTGTCGCTGACTGCATACATGACGTGCCTCCCGGATCATTGGGCGAAATGCAGCCAGTACAGACTGGCCAGGGTGCCCAACAGAATCGCCGCCGAATAAGGAAAGGGTTTGCCGGCCACTTCATCCGCTGCCGGAGCAAGGTAGGCGCGGGCCTTGAACATCAGCCCGTAGCGTCCCAGGGTCTGCAGCAGCTGCCCGCGTAGCAGCACGAGCAGAAAGCCGCACAGGCCTCCGGCAATCAGGCTGAACAACGCCGACCACAGCGCACTGCTCGGGGTGAGAAAGGCGCCGACCATGGCCATCAGCTTGACGTCGCCGGCGGCCATGCCGCCCAGGGCATACAGGGGCAGAAATACCGCGAAGCCTATCGACAGCCCCAGCAGGCCGGCGCCCAGGCCAGCCGGACCGCTGGCATAAGCCTGGCCGGCCAGCCCCAGGGCCAGGCCCAGCGCCACCAGAAGGTTGGGAATGCGGTGGCGGCGTAGATCGCTCGCCACCGCAACCCCCAGCAAGCCGAGCAGCACAACTGCGAGAAACCTCTGCTCGATAGACATCGCGGCATCTCCCATAGACCAGAGGCTTGCTAGCACGCGCCACCCGCAATACAAGTGGCAAGCCTGTTGATCTCGCCCGTTACGGCAGTTCCCAGGCCAGTAAAGGCCGCAATCACAGCGCCAGCGACCAAAGCGCCGGCCACGGCATATTCAACGGTTGTTAAACCCTCTTCGTCTTTAACGAACTTCATCACCGAAGTCTTGATTGCTTGAAAAGTCATTTCGCCCACCTCACTCGAAAGTTGTTCTTCCAGGAAATCGGCGGCACTACCTGCCCCGCCTGCTTGAACCCTAGTCAGGCGGGCTAGCAGGGAGTTAGGAGTTTTTTGCGAATCGCTAGGACTTTTTTGCCTCACTGGCTGGCTTGCCCGGAGGCCATCGCCGCCCTCCTCGGCCGGACAGAAAAAGTCCAGCTAAAGGAATAAGTTACGGATGATTCTGCAACTAATTCTCAGGCGACCGGCGGTAGTTGGCCAATATATTCAGAAAACACGAGGAGTCCGCGTGGCACTAGGCGTGCAGATAAATCTAGAGCGTAAGAACCTAAGCCGCCTGCTTCTTATTTTTATTCGATCTTTACAGTAGTGGCACAGTGACAATACTCAGGGCGGGGAGGAGCAATAACAGAGGCGCAGAGCTAAGGGTATGAAGTCTAACTCGGCCACAAAGCCATTCTTGCTATGGCTCGATCTGACGCACGACCGATCGGTGGAAGAACTGATCGGTCATTTCCGTTCAACCTGCGATTGTCGTCTGGCCAAGAACTCCACTCTGCCCGAGCGCACGCATGAACAGCCGGACATGATCTGCATGCATTTCGACCGCCCGGATGCACTCGGCCTCAACCTGTTGCTGGAGGTCAAACGTACCGCGCCCTCGATCCCGATCACCATGTTCACCGTGCAACACTCGGAGGAGTTAGCCGTATGGGCCATGCGCTCACGGGTCTGGGAATACATGGTGCTGCCGCTCACGGCGGCGGAGAAAAGTCGCTACCTGCACTCCCTACAGCAACTGTGCGAGTTACGCCGCAGCGTCAGCGGTCACTCCAGGAAACCGCTGGTGGAGCGTCACCCGACCCTGCCCGAAAGCATCCGCCTGACCACCGAGCACCAGAAGCAGCAGCCACTGCACAAGGTGTTGCAGCACATCGATCAGCATTTCCGTGAGAGCGTCGACCAGAAGGATCTGGCGCAGCGTTGCGGCATGACCCCCTTCCGCTTCAGCCGCCTGTTCAAGGACGTCGTCGGCGTCGGTTTTATGGAGTACATCCTGAACAAGCGCATGGACTTCGCCAAGGAGCTGCTCGACAACAGCCAGATGCCCATCACCAGCATCGGTTACGAGGCCGGCTTCAAGGACCCCTCCTACTTCGCCCGCGCCTTCAAGCAGTCCTGCGGTTGCACGCCCAGCGAGTACCGCCAGGCACACCGCCCCGGCCAGGTCATCGCAGACGAGCCGCCCATGCCGGCGCTCGACAGCCTGGTCCTGGGCAGCCACACCTGATCGGCCCTGCCGCCAGCCCGCCTGCCGCTCCGGCCGAACGGCTGCACGCCGTGCACCGCTAGCCGCCCCGCGCGTCTCCGTAGCCTTACGGATGGCAGCCCCCCGAGGCGGCTGGCATGATATCCGCCGTGAAGCCCCTGACCGACATCCGCACCCTGGTTCTCTGGCTGGCCCTGTTCGCTCCCGTGGCGGTCTGGATCGGCTGGCAGGAGCAGGCCGACCGCTACGAGCGCTTCGTCCAGGACACCAGCATCGCGCAGCGCATGCTCAGCCAGAAGGTCGTGCAACACGAAGCGGTACTGGCCACACTGAGCGCGCTGAGCCATCCGCCCAGTCCCGCCCAACTGCTGCCCAGCCTGCAACCGGCCATGCCGCAGCTGCTGGGCCTGGGTTACCTGCGCAGCGGCGCCTGGGAGGGCAGCGGCGCAGCTCCGGCGGGCATGCCTGGCGCGCTGGAACAGGCCCGCCAGCTGGGGCGCCCCGTCACCCTGGCGGTGGATCGGGCGCGCTATTGGCTGGTGGCCCCGTCGAGCTGGAGCCTGTTGCTGGATGCCCGACGCTTTATCCCGGCCGGCGACTTTCCCCCGACGCTGGCCAGCCTGACGCTGGACCTGGGCATGGGGCCGCTGACGCTGCTGGCGCGCCAGCCCGCTGGCGGCTCGCTGGGCGGCACCATGAGCCTGCACAAGCCCCTGGGCGCGCTCAGCCAGCCCTTTCCCCTGCACAGTTGGCGCCGGTTCACACCCAGCGACTGGCCCTGGACCGAATGGCTGGCCTGGGCGCTGGCCAGTTACCTGCTGGCCGCGGCCAGTGCGGCCTGGCAGCGCTCGCGCGCCGAGGCGCGACGCCGGCAGGAAGAGGTCCGCCTGGCGGCGATGACGCGCCTGAACACCCTGGGGGAAATGGCCGCCGGTATCGCCCATGAACTGAACCAACCGCTGACCGCCATCCTCGCCCAGGTACGCGCCGCCGAACGCCTGCTCGACGACGAGGAGGAACGCCCCGCGGTGCGCCAGGCCCTGCTCGCCAGCGCCGGCCAGGCCCGCCGGGCGGCGGACATCATCAGCCGCATGCGCGGGCTGGTGCAGCCCTGCGCGCCCTCCCCGCGCGCGGCGGTAGACCCCGATGCCCTGGCGGCTTCGCTGCTGTTCCTGCGCGAAGAGGAGCTGAGCCGCCGCGGCATCCGCCTCAGCTGGCACAACGCGAGCCCCGGCGCCCGCCCGCTGGGCGACCGGGTGGCACTCGAACAGATCCTGCACAACCTGGTGCAGAACGCCGTCGATGCCCTGGCCGACTGGCCCGCCTCCCGCGTCATCGCCCTGAGCGGCGGCCGCGACGGCATGGAATACCGGTTCGAGGTCAGCGATAACGGCCCTGGCATCCCCGACGAAGCCCTGCCGCGGCTGTTCGAGCCCTTCTACACCACCCGCGCCCAGGGCATGGGGCTGGGCCTGGCGCTGTGCGAAACCCTCGCCGGCGCCATGGACGGCCGGATCACGGCGCGCAACCTCGACCCGGCGGGCGCCTGTTTCACCCTGCGCCTGCCTATCGCCGGAGCCGCTGCATGAGCCTGCCCGACCATTCCCCGCTGGTCCATCTGGTCGACGACGATGACGCCGTGCGCGAGGCCCTGGCGCTGTTGCTGCGCAGCGTCGGCTTGCGCAGCGAGGGCCATGGCGACCCTCAGGCCTTCCTCGCCTCGCTGTCGCCGCACGCGATCGGCTGCGTGGTGCTCGACATCCGTATGCCCGGCATCGGCGGGCTGGACGTGCTGGCCAGGCTGGCAGAGCTGTCCGACTTACCGGTGGTGATGCTCACCGGTCACGCCAACGTCGACCTGTGCCGCCGCGCCTTCAAGGGCGGGGCCATGGAGTTCCTGCAGAAACCGGTGGACGACGACGTGTTCCTCGACGCCGTGCAGGCCGCCGTGCGCAGCCATATCGCCAGCCGCGAGCGCCTGGCGCTGACCCAGGCGGCCGTCGAACGGCTGGCGCGCCTCTCCGGGCGCGAGCATGAGGTGCTGGTGCGTATCGTCCAGGGCATGAGCAACAAGGAAATCGCCCGCGAACTCGATCTGTCGCCACGCACCGTGGAGACCCACCGGGCCCACGTCTTCGACAAGCTCGCGGCCGACTCGCTGGCGCAGCTCATCCGCCAGTACGCCGGCCTGCTGGACGCGCCGCCTCCGTAGCACTACGGAGCCCCAGGCGTAGTCGAGCGAATACCCCGGCTGGCTGGCGCTGGTCACACTGACGACTCCTCACCTCGATCCACGACAAGGAGTTAGCCATGCCCCGTTTTTCGCTCGCCGCCCTGTTCTGCGCCCTGACGTGCGCCGGCGCCGCCAATGCCGCCGTGCTGCAGGAACGCAACCTCTCCAGCGCCGACGCCCAGCAACTGGCGGCCGCCACCGTCGCCGCCTGCCAGGCCAAGGGCTACAACGTCAGTGCTGCGGTGGTGGACCGCGCCGGTCTGCTCAAGGCCTTCGCCCGCGCCGACAACGCCGGCCCGCACACCATCGAGGCCAGCCGCGCCAAGGCCTTCACCGCCGCCTCGGCGAAGACGCCGACCCTGGCCATCATGGAAAACGCGCAGAAGAACCCGGGCGCCGCCAACCTCACCGACATCCCAGGCTTCCTCCTGCTGGGCGGCGGCGTCCCGGTGAAAGCCGGCGATAACGTGATCGGCGCGATCGGCGTGGCCGGTGCCCCGGGCGGCCACCTGGACGCCCAGTGCGCCGACGAAGTTCTGGCCGCCAACGCGGCCCTGTTCCAGTAAGCGAAGGTTGCCCCGACGCGGCGCGAGCGCGCCTGCAGCCTGTCGCAGCGTTGGGCAGGCTGCTGCACAAGCGAGCAAATTGCGGAAAAACGCCAGTGCTAACTGGAGCTCAACAAAGTCCTGCGGGCTGCTCCCGCAAGAACGCCCGAACATTGGCAAAGGCTTCGCTGAAATAGGCCTCGTAGCTATGCCTCTCGACGTAGCCGAGATGCGGGGTACAGAGCACGCGCGGATGCCTCAGCAGCGGATGGTCAACCTGCAGGATCGGCTCCTGCTCGAACACATCCAGCGCGGCCTGCCCCGGCCGGCCGCGATCCAGCGCCTCGAGCAGTGCCCCCGGCGCGATCAGCTCGGCGCGGCTGGTGTTGACCAACAGCGCGTCGGGCTTCATCCGCGCCAGATCGGCGGCGCCCACGCAATGCCGGGTGGCCGGCAGCAGGCGCAGGTGCAGGCTGAGCACGTCGGCCTGCTCGAAGAAGGCCTCACGCGTCGGCGCGGCCTCATGGCCATCGGCCACAGCGGCCTGGCGTGAGGCCTCGCTGCCCCACACCAGCACGCGCATGTCGAAGGCAGCTGCATAACGCGCCAGGCGCCGGCCGATCTTGCCGTAACCCCAGATGCCCAGCGTCTGGCCATACAGGCGCTGGCCCAGGTTGACCTGCCAGTGCCCGGCGTAGAGGCCGTTCATGGCTTCACGCAGCTGGCGCCGGGCATTGAGGATCAGCGCCCAGGTCAGCTCGGCCGCGGCGATGGGCGAGCCGCTGCCTTCGGCGACGGTCACGCCACGTTCGCGACAGGCCTGCAGATCGATATGCGGCCCTGCCCGCCCGGTCTGGCTGATCAACTTCAGGTTCGGCAGCCGCGCCAGCAGCGCGGCATCGATACGGGTGCGCTCCCGGGTCAGCACCAGCGCCTGGGCGTCGGCGAAGCGCTCGGCCAGCAGGTCCGGATCGCTGACATGGTCGTGATACACGCGGACGTCGAAGCCCTCCAGCAGGCGGAAGCAATCCAGAGACTGCACGACCCGCTGATAGTCTTCCGGTATCACCACATGCATGCCAATCCTCCTTCGACGCCAATCAGGCCAGGCTGGCGGCGGTTTGCCGGCGACGTGCGCGCCAGGCGCGCCAGAACGGCAGCAGGATCATCACCGCCACCAGGCCCCAGACCACCCAGGTGATCGGGCTGGCGAACAGGATACCGATGTCGCCGCTGGACAGGGACAGTGCCCGGCGCAGGTTCTGCTCCATCATGCCGCCCAGGATGAAGCCGAGCAGGATCGCCGACAGCGGGAAGTCCAGCTTGCGCATGACGTAGCCGAAGATGCCGATGGCGATCATCAGGTACAGGTCGAAGGTCGTGGCATGCACCGCATACACCCCGATGGCGGTGATGATCGCCACCGCCGGTACCAACGCCCAGTAAGGCACGGCCAGCACCTTGGTGAAGACCTTGATCATCGGCACGTTCATGACGATCAGCATGAGGTTGGCGACGAACAGCGAGGCGATCAGGCCCCAGACGATGTCCGGCTGGTTCTGGAACAGCAGCGGGCCCGGGGTGATGTTGTACAGCGTCAGGGCGCCGAGCATCACCGCGGTGGTGCCCGAACCCGGCACGCCGAGGGTCAGCATCGGCACCATGGAGCCGCAGGCTGCGGCGCTGTTGGCGGTTTCCGGCGCGGCCAGGCCACGCAGGTCGCCGTTGCCGAACTTGTTGTCCTTGACCGCCAGGCGCTTCTCGCTCATGTAGGACACCGCGCTGGCCAGCGTCGCGCCGGCACCCGGCAGCACGCCGAGGACGAAACCGACCACGCCGCTGCGCAGGTTGGTGGCCAGGACGAAGCCGCCCTCCTTCAGGCTGAACAGCATGCGCCCGCTGGCCTTGATGGCTTTCTGGCCATGGTGGGTACGCTCGAGCAGCACCAGCAGCTCGCTGACCGAGAACAGACCCAGCACCAGCACCACGAACTGGATGCCATCGGCCAGCCCCAGGCTGCCGAAGGTAAAGCGATAGACGCCGCTGTTGGCATCGATACCCACGCACGACAACAGCAGGCCAATCAGCGCGGCTATGGCGGTCTTCAACGGCTTGTTGCCGGCCATCCCGGCCAGGCAGGTGATGGCGAACACCATCAGCACGAAGTATTCGGCGGGACCGAAGGCCACCGCCCAACTGGCCAGCAGCGGCGCGAACAGCACCACACCGACCGTGGCGATCAGGCCGCCGATGAACGAGCTCCAGGCCGACAGCGACAGCGCGACGCCGGCCTGGCCCTGACGCGCCAGCGGGTAGCCGTCGAGGGTGGTCATCACCGCGGACGCCTCACCCGGAATGTTGAGCAGGATCGAGGAGATGCGCCCGCCGTATTCGCAGCCCAGGTATACGGCCGCGAGCAGAATCAGCGCGGTTTCCGGCGGCAGGCCGAGGGCGAAGGCCACCGGGATCAGCAGCGCCACGCCGTTGATCGGGCCGAGGCCCGGCAGCAGGCCGACGACGGTGCCGATCAGGGTGCCGCACAGCGCAGTGACCAGGTTGTAGGGGCTAAGCGCCACGCCGAAGCCATGGCTGAGATAACCGAAAGTATCCATGGGTTCAGCTCTCCAGGGTTGCAAGGATGCCAAGCGGCAGCGGTACCGCGAGGGCTCTGTCGAACAGCAGGTAGAGGCCGAGGGCCAGAACGACCCCGCTGATCAGGCTTTGCAGCCAGCTACCACCGTAGAGACGCGCCATGCCGATACCGAACAGCACGCTGGCGGGGATGAAGCCGAGCGTTTCGAACAGCACTGCATAGCCGATCATCAGACCGAGGAAGGCGAGCGCCTTGAACATCACCTCCCGGTTTAGCGGCGGTTCCTCGCCATGGGTATCGCTGCTCGGCTTGAGCAGCAGTTGCACGCAGCCAAAGGCGATCAGCAGCAACAGCAGCAGCGGGAAGGCCTTGGGCCCCACCGGCTCGTAGGAAAAGGATGCGCTGTAACCCCAGGCGAGGAATGCCAGGACACAGCACAGCAGCAGGGTGATCCCCGCGAAGATACGATCATGCATGTGGATGCGCTCCAGAATGCTGCACCGTCGGTGACGGCGCAGGAGGACTCGACTACTCGACTAGACCGAACTCGCGGCCCAGCTTGCGGTACTCCGCAACCTGGCTTTTCACCAGGGCTTCGAGCTCCGGACCGGTGACGTAGTAAGGCAGCACGTCGCGCTCGGCCAGGTAGGTCTGGAAGTCGCTGGAGGCGTTGAGCTTGGCGAAGCGCTCGCTCCACCAGGCCACGTCCTGCTCTTTCACATCCGGGCCGAGGAAGTAGCCGCGAATCAGCGGCCATTGGATCTCATAGCCCTGCTCGCGGGCAGTGGGAATGGAGGCCAGCTCACCGCCCAGGCGCTCCTCGCTGAAGATCGCCAGGGTGCGGATCTTGTTGCCCTGCTGCGCACGAATCTCGCTGGCGCTGCCGGTGACCAGATCCACGTGCCCGCCCATCAGCGCCATGTAATGCTCGGCCCCGCCCTCGAAGGCGGCATAACGCAACTCGCGCGGGTCGACGCCGGCTGCGCGGGCCAGCAAGGCGATCTTCACCCAGCCCTGGCCGCCGACACTGCCACCACCGCCGACCACGATGCTTTTCGGGTCTTTCTTCAGCGCCTTCACCACATCGTCGAGGTTCTGGTAAGGCGAATCCTCACGCACCGCCAGGGTGCCGTAGTCGTTGCCGACGGTGGCCAGCCATTTCACCGCGTTCTCGTCGAAACGACCGTATTTGCCCAGGGCCAGGTTGAGCAGCGAGGCGCCGGAGAACGCCACCAGGGTGCCGGGCTCGGCACGGCGGTTGGCGGCGATGGAGTTGTAGGCCACGGCGCCGATGCCGCCCGGCATGTAGGTCACGCGCATCGGTGCCTTGAGCAGACCCTCGTCCTTGAATCCGGCCTGGGCCAGCTTGCAGGTCAGGTCGAAGCCGCCGCCCGGCTTGCTCGGAGCGATGCACTCCGGACGCGAAGGCTCGCCGGCAAGCACCGAACCACTGGCGAGCAACAGGGCGAGGGAAAACGGCAGAGTACGGCGAATGGAGCAGGTGATCATGGTGAGGTTCCTCTTATTAGACTTGTATGCACAGCTGGCGCTTTACCAGAGCGGCACGATGTAACTCAGGATCAGACGATTCTCGTCCAGGTCGCGGACGAAGCTCGAACGGTAGGTGGCGTTCCTCCAGGTCACTTTGAGATTCTTCAGCGGGCCCTCGACGAAGGCGTAGGCGATATCGGTGTTGCGCTCCCACTCCCGGCCCTCGCCGACGGCCAGGTCGACCTGATCGCCGCGCACGTAGCGGGTCATGAAGGTCAGGCCGGGCACCCCGACGCGGGCGAAATCGAAGTCGTAGCGCAGCTGCCAGGAACGCTGGTCGGGGCCGGCGAAATCGTTGATCTGCAGGAAGTTGGTCAGATAGGGCGTGGCCCCGTCGACATAAGTGAAGGCGTCGTCGCCGAGCATTTTCTGGTAGGCCAGCCCCAGCGCATGGCCGGCGATGCTGTAGGTGAACATGGCGTTGATGACCTGGTTGTCGATGTCGCCCACCAGTTTCCGCCCGGCTTCGCTGTTGTTGAAGTAGCGCAGGTCGCTTTTCAGCTTGCCGTCGCCCAGGGCCAGGCCGTGCTGCAGCCCGACGAAGTGCTGGCGATAGACGTCGCTCAGCTCGGCATAGTGATAGCTGGCCAAAAGTTGCGGATTGATCGCGTAATCCACCCCGCCGAAGCGCAGCTCATCGCTTTCAGGACTGGCGCCGAAGCGGCGGTTCTTGTTGTTCAGCGCCAGCTTCTCGGAGCCCGAGACGCTGCGCTGCACCACGCGGTCGATCTCGCCCAAGGTGAAAGTCGCGCGCTCGAGGTCCTTGCTCTGCAGCTGCCAGCCCTCGAATACCTGCGGCAGCAGGCGCGCGTTGCTGTACTGCAGGTAGGGCATCTTCGGCAGCAGAGTGCCCACGCGCAGCTGGCTCTCGGCGAAACGCGCCTTGCCGGTCACGCCGAGCTTGCTGTAGTCGTCCTCGGCACGGTTGCGGCTGTTGCGCGGCAGCAGATCGGTGCCGCTGCGATCCGGCGAGGAGTCGAGCTTGACGCCAAGCATGCCGAGGGCGTCGAGGCCGAAACCGACCGTGCCCTGGCTGTAGCCAGACTCGAGGTTGAGGATGAAACCCTGCGCCCATTCCTCGCGCTTGTTCTGCCCGGCATCCTCGCGAAAGTCACGGTTGAGGTAGAAGTTGCGCAGCTCCAGGCTGGCCGTGCTGTCCTCGATGAAACCGGCGGCGTGAACGCTGGCGCCAGGCAGTGCCAGAACCGTGATGCCGAAGGCGGAGCAGCTTAGGGATTTTCTTCTTGTCATTGTGGTTGGCCCTAGGGGTGTGGGTGTGGTGAGGCGAAGTCAGCTGCCGGTGCGGCGCAGGTTGGGGATGTAAACCTCGCCCGAGAACAGACGGCGCGCGGTGCGCACCAGCGAGGCGCGCAGGTTCTCGGGGTTGCCGTCGGCGGCAGGCTGCAGGGAAACCTCGATCTGCCCGCCCGGATGCTCCAGGCGCACCAGCGCCTCGCCTGCAATGGGCGCGACATCCTGGGCGACGCTGCCTGGCACGGCGCAGGCCGTGGCCAGGCCGATGGCGCCGGTGGCGGCGACCGAACGGTGGCAGCTGTGCGGCATGAAATAACGCACGTTCAGCGTGCCGCCATGGCGCGCCGGGGCCAGCAGCACCGGCTTGGGAATGACCATCTGCGCAACGTCCCCCAGCCCCATGGCCAGCCCGGCCTGCAGGCGGATGCGCTCCAGGCGCTGGAGGAACGCCGTGTCGGCATCCAGTTCGGCCGGCGACTCGTAACCGGTCTTGCCCAGCGCCTCGGCATGCAGCAGCACCATGGGCATGGCCATGTCGATGCAGGTGACTTCGACACCGTCGAACAGGTCGCGCACCCGGCCGGTGGGCAGCAGGCGGCCGGTCTTGGCGCCGGCGGCATTGAGGAAGGTCAGCTTGATCGGCGCAGCGCTGCCGGGCACGCCATCGATGGTGGTATCGCCGTCGTAACGCACGCGGCCGCCCGGGGTCATCACGTCGGAATCGACGAAGGTATTGGTGTTGAGGTTGCGGATGCGCACCCGGGTCATCGGCGAGCCCGCGTTCACCAGCCCGTGCTCGATGGCGAAAGGCCCGATGGCGCAGAGCATGTTGCCGCAGTTGGGCGCGGTGTCGACCCGGCGCTGGGTCACCATGACCTGCACGAACAGGTAGTCGACATCGGCATCCGGGTGCGGCGAGCGACTGACGATCGCCACCTTGCTGGTCTGCGGACTGCCACCGCCGATACCGTCGATTTCCAGCTCGTGGCCCGAGCCCATCAGGCTGAGCAACAGCTCGTCGCGCTGCAGCGGGTCAGTGGGCAGGTGGTTGGCCAGAAAGACCGGCCCTTTCGAAGTACCGCCTCGCATGAGTACGCAAGGTACCGTCCGCATGATGCCTCCAACGCAATAAAGCTAGTGATTGTTGCTTTGCGTCGATTATGGGGAGCAACACTTTCTTCTGTAAAATGCATATATTTCGACATTTATTGCATTATGCGCATTAATGCATGGGGATATTCCCTCGCTTGCCAGTCCTCAGCGCAAAGACTAGGGTTTATTGGTAATCTGCAGACAAAAATACGACCGACTAATAACCAAAGCGCATGAATTACGAACTTCAAGACATCCGCGCCTTCGTGAAAATCGCCGAGTTCGGCAATTTTCACGAGGCCGCCAACGCCATCCATCTGTCCCAGCCGGCGCTGACCCGGCGCATGCAGAAGCTCGAGGAAAGCCTCGGCATCCAGCTGCTGGACCGCACCACGCGCCGTGTCAGCCTGACCGCCGTGGGCCGGGATTTTCTGCCCAAGGCGCAGCGCCTGCTGGACGACTTCGAACGCTCGATCCTTGGCATCCGCGAGCTGGCCGAGCGCCAGTCCGGCCAGGTCACCCTGGCCTGCATCCCGACGGCGGCCTTCTACTTCCTGCCCACGGTGATCCGCGCCTTCAATCAGCAGTACCCGAAGATCCGCATCCGCATCCTCGATCTCAGCGCCCATGAGGGGCTGGAGGCGGTGATTCGTGGCGAGGCGGATTTCGGCATCAACATGCAGAGCGGACAGAGCGCGGAAATCGACTTCACCCCACTGGTCAACGAACCCTTCGTGCTCGCCTGCCGGCGCGACCATCCCCTGGCCAAGCAGCCGGAAGTGGCCTGGCGTGAGCTCAGCGACTACCGCCTGATCGGCGTCGGCCGCCTGAGCGGCAACCGGGTGCTGCTCGACCACGGCCTGGCCCATCTCGACTGGCGCCCGAGCTGGTTCTACGAGGTGCAGCACCTGTCGACATCGCTGGGCATGGTCGAGGCCGGCCTGGGCATCGCCGCCCTCCCCAGCCTGGCCATGCCGGCCGAGGACCATCCGATCCTGGTCAGGCGCCCGCTGGTCGACCCGGTGATCAGCCGCACCCTGGGTCTGGTGCGCCGCCGCGGCTCGTCGCTGTCGCCGGCAGCCGAGCAGTTCGTCGAAACCCTGCTGCGGCAATGGCCCAATTACACCTCGCTGGGTATCGACAGCGAATCGAGCTGAACGCGGGCGCGCGCAATCGCTCGCGATTGCGCCGGTGCATGCCGAGCAGCCAAATACAGGAACAAAATCAGCGCCTCGCCCGCCACCCGTCTGCAATCCTTGCCGGGAAGCGACGGACACCTGAGCGGCCGGGATGGGTAATCAGACGCTCACCGGCATAACGAGGCAAACCCAAACGTTCAACCCATGAACCCATGGACCTGGCCTGGTGCTTCGCGACCATCCGCCATCCAGACATCGCCTAAGCTGGAACCAGGCGCTGCAATCTGGCAGCAGGAGGGAGCAATAGTGATCGCCCGCTGCATCCTCACCCTAACCCTGAGTCCCGCATTGGATCTGGCCACATGCGTGCAGCACCTGCGCCCTCACGACAAGCTGCGCTGTAGCGCACCGGTGTACGCGCCTGGGGGTGGCGGGATCAACGTGTCGCGGACGATTCGACGACTCGGCGGAGAGACAGTGGCCCTGTTCCCCGTTGGCGGCTCCACTGGCGAACACCTGCTTGAATTATTGAAGGCTGAGGGCGTGCCTTTTCATGCGGTCTCGGTGTCCGGCTGGACACGCGAGTGCATCAACGTCACCAACCGGGCCGACAGCCAACAGTACCGTTTCGTCCTCCCGGGAAATCCACTCTCCCCCCAGGAGCAGACAGCCGTGCTGTCGGCTTTGGAGACATTGCCCGCCGCGGATTTTCTGGTCATCAGCGGCAGCCTGCCAGAAGGTCTGGCCGCGGACTTCCTGCCGCGTCTGCTGGGCAATGCACAACGCCGGGGTTGCCGCTGCGTGGTAGACAGCAACGGCAGCGCTCTGCGTCAGATGCTGGATATCGGTGGCCTGCTGCTGATCAAGCCGAATCTGGACGAACTCGCAGCCATGCTTGGTGAGCCTATCGCCGGACCGGAACATCTGAATCAAGTGGCCCGGGATCTGGTGGCAGCGGGACGCACGGAAGCCGTGCTGGTTTCCCTTGGTGCGCAAGGGGCGCTGCTGGTGACCGCCGACGTCTGCGAGCGCATTCCGGCTCCGACCGTGCCGCGCCGCAGCACGGTTGGTGCAGGCGATAGCCTGCTGGCGGCGATGGTACTCAAACGCGCCTCAGGGGCGAGCTGGTCAGTGGCGGCACGCTACGGTGTGGCGGCCGGCACAGCGGCGATCATGGCCGAAGGCAGCGAGCTGTCCCGACTCGAAGACACGGAGCGCCTATACAGCTGGTTAGCTGCCTCCCGTTAGGAACCAAGCCAACGGTATACCGTTGCAGCTCTACGAGGTGAATCGCCTCTAGGTTCGTAGACACCTCCAAGCCTCATAATGAGCCCCGTTAGGAGGTACCTTGAACAAATGCGCGAGCGTGCCAGGGAGCGCCGCGCGCTCCTGCCCGAAGCCCCATCCGCCCGAGGCAGGGGCGATAGCGAAGGAACGGAACGGGCAAGGTCAATGGTCGATGAGCCGGCGGTAATCGGCCCGGTGCTTCTGACGCGGCTCGCATCGGCGAGTCAGACGCGGCGTGGTAGCTCCAGGCTAGCCCGCAGGCCGCCCCCCTCGAGGTTGCTCAGGTGCACGCTGGCCGCATGCCGGCGGGCGATGCTCTGCACTATGGCCAGTCCCAGGCCTGCGCCCTCTCCATTACTGCGGCCGTAGAAGCGCTCGAATACCCGCTCGAGGTCTTCGGCGGCAATGCCCGGGCCCTGATCCTCCACCTGCAGCAGCAGACGGTCACCCCTGGCCTGCAACAGCACTCGCAGCTTGCCGCCAGGCGGCGAATGGTTGACTGCGTTGCTCACCAGGTTCTGCAGGGCGATGCCCAGGCCTCCCGCATCGGCGGCCATGCGATAGTCGCCCGGCTCGGCTTCCAGCGACAGTTCCAGCCCCTGCCTGAGCACCCAGGGAGTCAGCTCGGCAAGGGTCTCTCGCACCAGCGCCAGCACGTCTACCTGGGGCAGATCGCCTGGTTCCAGCAGCGGCTCCATGCGCGCCAGGGTCAGCAGCTGGTTGACCACCCGGGTGGCGCGGTCGATGCCGCCGAGCAGGTAGCCCAGCGACTGTCGGCGCTCGCTCTCGGCGCTGGCCTGGAGGGCGTTCTGCGCATGCACGCGCAGCACCGCCAGCGGCGTGCGCAGCTCGTGGGCGGCATCGGCGATGAAACGCCGTTCGCGCTCCAGCAGTTGCTCGACCTGCCCCAGCAGGCGGTTCAGCGCGGCCTGCATGGGCGCCAATTCGCTGGGCAGCGGTTCGAGTTGCAGGGGTTCCAGCGAGTCGGCATGCCGGGCACGAATCACCGCGGCCATGTTGCGCAGCGGCGCCAGCCCCCAGCCGATGGCCCACCACAGCAGCGCGGCGAGCAGCAGGCTGCCCAGCAGGGTCGGAAACAGGGTATGGCGCACTATGCTGGTCACCAGCTCACGGCGCACGTCGTCGCGCTCGCCGGTCCAGATCAGCAGCCCGTGCTCGGCGTCACGCAGCAGGAAACCACGCCACTCGTGCTCGCCCTGGACGAGCATGGCGAAGCCCTCGGCCAGGGGCGGGCCGGACAGGGACGGCGCTCCGGCGCTGTGCACCAGCAGGTTGCCGGCGGCGTCCCAGACCTGGAAGGCCAGTTTGCTCTCGTAAGGGTGACCCGGCTTGCCCGGCACCGCCTGGGCCAGGGCCTCGTTGAAGGCGCGGTACAGGCCGGCGCGCTCCTCCTGGCGCACCGGCGTGCGCATCAGCCCCTGCAGCAGCCGGGCGCTGTGCGCCAGCTGGGCATCGTAGATTTCCTCGACCTCGTGAGTGCTGTCGAAGTAGTTGAACAGGGTCGTCGCCAGGGTGCCCAGCAGCATCAGCCCGAGTACCAGCGCCAGGGTGCGGCGGCGCATGGAAATCATGGCGCGTCCTCGACCAGGTAGCCGACGCCGCGCACCGTGCGGATCAGGCCGCTGAACAGCTTCTTACGCAGGTGGTGGATGTGCACCTCCAGGGTGTTGCTCTCGGCTTCCTCGTCCCAGCCGTAGAGCAGCTGGGCCAAGCGCTCGCGGGTCAGCACCTTACCTGGCTGCGACAGCAGTTCGTGCAGCAGCAGGTACTCCTTGGGCGTCATCGGCACCGGCTTGCCCAGGTAGCTGACCTGCTGGCTGGCCGGGTCGAGACTGACCCCGGCGTGTTCGATGCGCAGCTCGGCGCGCCCGGCGCTGCGCCGTAGCAGCGCACGCAGACGGGCCTTGAGCTCATCGAGGTCGAAGGGTTTGACCAGGTAGTCGTCGGCGCCGGCATCCAGCCCGGCGATGCGGTCCTCGGTGGCATCGCGCGCGGTGAGGATCAGCACCGGCAGCGCCGAGCCGCTGCGGCGCAGCTCGCGCAGCACCTGCAGACCGCCCATGCGCGGCAGGCCGAGGTCCAGCACCAGCAAGTCGAAGTCCTCGCTGAGCAAGGCGTGCAGGGCACTGGCGCCGTCCTGCAGCCAGTCCACCGTGTAGCCTTCCTGGCGCAGCCCGAGGCGCAATCCCTCGCCCAGGGCCTTGTCGTCCTCGACCAGCAATAAACGCATCCCACCTCCTCATCTGAGCTTGCCGTTCACTTCCCGCAGCAACTGCTCGATCTCGCCCCGGCGGCCGCTGTCGGCCAGCTCGCGTCCCGGCCGCGGTGCGGCCTGCCTGGCCTTCTCCAGCGCGGCCTTGGCCTCAGCATACTGGCCCTGGCGCAGCAGGTGATCCCCCCAGAAGTAAAGACTGTCGATGCCGGCAGGGTTGACCTTGAGCGACTGGCGCAGCAGTTCGTCGGCCTTGTCCTCGTCGCCGAAGCCGATGGGCCAGCCCGGCACGCGGTCGTAGAGGGTGCCCAGGCTGGTGTAGGCCGACCCCTGCAGGGCGTTGGGGTCGAGGGCGATGGCCTTCTCCAGGTAGCGCTTGGCGTCCTTGGCCTTGCCCAGCGCGCCGAGTCCACCCTGGGCGCCGGCCCAGCTGCTGGTGACGATGCCGTGCCAGACCCAGGCCTCGGCCGCCTGCGGCTGTTCGCGGGTGAAGGCGGCGCTGTCGGCCGCGAGTTTCTCCAGCGCGGCCTCGCGCTGGGCCTCGGGTAACTGGTACTGGATCTCTGCCCAGCGCGTCTGCACCGCGTGCAGACGGGCCTGGCCGGCCGCGTCGAGGGCCCAGGCGGGCAAGCTCAGAGCGGCCGCGAGCATCAGGATCAGCAGGCGTTTCATGGGCGCATCTCCTTGTGAGTGAATTGACGAATCAGCGGCAGCTGCTTGCGCAGCGCCTTGTCCACCAGGCCCGGCAGCAGGCCGTTGAGGCGGACGAAGAATTTTTCCGGCCAGCCCAGGTAGAGCTCGCTGCGGTCCAGCTCGATGGCGCGCAGTACCGCGTCGGCAACGCTCTCGGGCGGGTCCATGGCCACTTTGAGGGCGCTGTTCAGGGCCACCGCCTGCGCACTGTTCATCGCGGTGCGGGTGGCGCGCGGCGCCACGTAGAGCACGCCAACGCCGGTGTCGGCCATCTCCCGGCGCAACGCCTCGGAGAAACCGCGCAGGGCGAACTTGCTGGCGCAATAGGTGGCATAGCCGGGGTAGCCGATGGAGCCGTAGATGGAGCCGACGTTGACCAGCAGCGCCTGCCGTTGCTGACGCAGCAGCGGCAGCATGGCGCGGGTCAGCTGGATGGTGGCGAGCAGGTTGATGCCCAGCAGCTCGGCCACGGCCTGGTCGTCCAGCTGCTCCAGCAGGGCGAAGCGGTTGACCCCGGCGGCATTGATCAGCAGGTTGACCCCACCGACTGCCCGCGCGGCATCCACCACCGCTTGGCGACCACCGGCGCTAGTCAGATCGGCTGCCACCACCCGCACCTGCTTCGGATAACGCCCGCGCAGCTCGCCCAGCGCACCCTCCTGGCGGGTCACCGCAATCAGTTGCGCGCCGCCGGCGCAGAGCCGCTCGGCCAGGGCCAGGCCGATACCGCCGCTGGCCCCGGTGAGCACCGCACGGCACTCAAGCAAACGCATGCTGCACCTCGCTCTGCACCGTGCGCGGCAGGCCACGGAACATGTCGGCGTACAGGCGATAGACCAGCTTGCTGACATGGATGACGGCCGCCTTGTCCTCGTCGCGTTCCAGGCGGTTCATCAGCTCGCGGAAATGCTGCATGTGGCCGATGTCCAGGGCGCCGTGCGAGGTCAGGTAGCTGAACGCCTGTCGCGGCAGGGCCAGGCGCTGCTGGATGATGCCGGCCGCCTGGGTGGCCAGGGCGATGCTGGTGCCCTCCAGCACGTTGACCATGCCGAACAGGCCGACCGGATTGCCACGGGCGATGTTGTCGTACAGGTAGCTGACCATCAGCTCGATGGCCTGGCTCGGCTGCCCCAGGCGCACCGCCTCGGCGTCGCCACCGCAGGCGGCGATGTCGTTGAGGATCCACTGCTCGTGGCCGTACTCCTCGTCGATGTATTCGCACACCGCCTTGCGCAGCCACTCCAGCGAGGACGGCAGGCGCGCACCGCAGGCCATCATCAGCGGCACGGTGTGGCGCACGTGGTAATAGGCCTGGGTCAGGAAGGCGACATAGCCTTCCAGGCCGACCTGGCCAGCCAGCGCCTCGCGGATCACCGGCACGGCATAAAGGGCTTCGCGTTCCTCGCGGGTGGCGTCCTGCAGTTGATCGAAGAAATTCATGGAGATACCTCAGGCGTTGACGGGTTCGGAAAGGTGTTCGCGGTAGCGCGCCAGGATGGCGTCTCGTTTAGGTCGGCCATTGGCCGTGAGCAAACCGTTGGCGGGGCTGAAAGGCGTGTCCAGGCGCACCCAGCGCCCGACTCGGGCGTAATCCGGCAGGCCGGCATTGGCCTTCTGTACGGCGGCCTCGATGGCCGCATCGGGGCAATTCGGGTCCAGCGGCCAGAGCAGCGCGACGTTGCTCGGCAGGCTCTCGCCATAGACGAAGGCCTGCATCAGCACACCGCCCTGGGTCAGCTCGGCCTCGACCCACTCGGGATTGACGTTGCGCCCGAAGCTGGTGACGAACTGGTGCTTCTTGCGGCCGCGCAGGCTCAGGTAGCCGTCGGCATCGAACTCACCGATATCGCCGGTGGGCCACCACTGCCCCGCGAAGGGCGTGTCCCCCAGGTAGCCGAGCAGGGTCGAACCGGCGACCAGCACTTCGCCATCTTCGGCCAGGCGCACCTGCACATGCGGCAGCGGCCGCCCGACAGTGCCGGGGCGCTGGGCGCCGGGACAATTGAGGCAGACCACGCTGGCGCACTCCGACAGGCCGTAGCCCTCGAACACCGGCAGGCCGACGCGCTGCGCCCGCTCCAGCAGCTCCGGCGAAACCCGCGCGCCACCGACGGCGATAAAGCGCAAGCCGGCTGCCGGGACAAAGCCGCGCTCCACCGCCACTACCAGGCCGAACAGCAGCTGCGGCACCAGAATCAGGCTCTGGCAACCGTGCCGGACCATCTGGCCGAACAGCTTCGGCCACTCGACGGAGCCGGCGACGCTCATGCCCAGCTCCTGCTGGGTCGGCAGATGCAGGGTGGCTCCGGCGATCAGCGCGGCGTACAGGCCGAGGTTTTCCAGCAGCACGGCGAGCGGCAGTACAGCCATGTAGCGCTGCGGCGCGCACTCGCGGCTGACCAGCTCCAGCTCGGCGGCGACCCGCAGCATGGCCTCGGCACTCAGGCACACGCCCTTGGGCGCGCCGGTGGTGCCGGAGGTGTAGGTGATCTTCGCCGTACCGGCAGGCAACAGCAGGCCGTCCGGCGCGCTTTCACGCCGCCAGAACTCGCCGGCACCAACGAAGCCCAGCTGCGCCAGTTCCTCGGCGAACGGCCCTTCGGCCAGCGCCAGGGTGGCGCCGCTCTGCTCCAGGCAGTGGGCGCGCTGCGCCGGGCTGAAGAACGGCGGCAGGCTCAGGCAGGCCACGCCGGCGCGCAGCGCCGCCAGGTCCCAGATCAGCGCCTCGCAGCCATTGTCCAGAGCCAGCGCCAGCAGCGGCACCTGCAGGGCGCGCAACTGCGCCGCGCGGGCTTCCACCTCCAGCCACAGCTGGGCGTAATCGACCTGGCGCTGGCTGTCGCTCAGGGCCAGGGCTGAGGGGCACTGCGTGGCGTGGTGCGCCAGCGCGGCGAACAGAGGATCAGGCTGCATGGGGCGCCTCCGCACAGGCCGAGTGCAGCCCCAGGCGCTGCGGGATACCGCGCTCGTACAGCTGGCGATAGCCGAGCTGGATGCTGCCGGCGAACACCTGCGGGCGCTGCTCGTAGTACTGGCCCCAGTCATGACGCTGCTCGCCGAGCACGGCCGGATCGGCCGAGCACAGGCGCAGCGGCTCCAGTCCCAGGCGATGGAAGCTGTTGATCAGCGACGCGGCGCCGGTGAACACCACCCACTGCAGGCCGCGCCGGGCCAGCAGGCAGGTCATGATGACGATGATCATGCGCGCGCTGCCGGCGCTGACCGACGCCAGGTTGCCGACTTCGACTATCTCGTCGCGCACCACCGGGCGCTCCGCCAGGCGGGCGATGGTCTGCTCGACCGGCGCATCCAGGTACTGTTCGAGGAACAGCGGTTGCTCGACGGCCAGGCGTGCGCCGCAGGCGGCATTCAACTGCTGTCGGGAATCGTAGAGACCGAACAGATCTGGCATAAAGCTGCTGATCCGGGCGCCATGCACTTCGTCAAAGCGTTGGTGTACGAAGCGCTCGAGGACCAGACGCTGAAGGTCTCCGACCTGCGCCAACCACAAGGTGGCACTGGGTTCTGGCTCGCTACCAAGCCGCAGTGGAAAACAGCTATTCCAATCGAAATGCCCCATGGAACTCCCCTCGGGTATGCATTGAGGGGGGAGTATCGTCAGCAAGTCTTAATGAATCCTGAAGCTTGCCAGCACCTGCGTTGTCCGAGCCCTACGGAACTTCGTCTGCTTCTAGAAATGCCGTGAAAGGTCAACTCTGTATGAGCCCCACCTTGATCAGGCTGCATGTAGCCTGCACGCACAACGCCACTGTCATCCAGCGCGAGAGCTTTATACCAAGCAAAGGGTTTGCAAATTTTGAAAGCTCCGCCCTATCCAATCGCAAGCGCACCTGGCGCGCTGATTCTGGCCTTTAGGCCAGCAGGAATCTGTCTGGCCAAATCCAGAACCTAGAGCTGCCGAGGCTGACGGAGTCTTGGGTGATGGGTGCGCAGGTGCTGCCAGGCATCGCCAAAGATCCACACAATATCGCGGCAAGAACTCGATCAAGCTGCCAGTGCCCGTCGAGCAGCAGCGTCCCCTGTGCCGGGTGACGCGCCTGACCGGCTCCAAGAACGCGCTCAAGGGCGTCGGTTTCTTCCTTGGAGGCCATGCTCAGTGTCCCGGCTGGGTGTTCCAGACCCTGTGCCTAACGTAGCGAGTGCCTTCGTATGGGCCGCCACACTAATTTTCCCGGGGCTATCGCGGCACCGGCCGGCGTGATCAAGCGCAGGCTTCGGCGGCGCCCGGGTATACCGGCGCGAAGCCGCCGCCGGGGGTACGGAAGTTGGTGGTCTGGCCCTGGTACAGACGTGCTGCCACCCACTGCACCTGGCCCTTGTAGACGTAGGCGCGCAAGTCGTACTTGAGCGCAGGAGCTGCGTCCGACAAAGCGCGCTGCCCCGGCAGAACCAGAGCCTGGGCCACATAGTCGCCGGCCAGAATCTCCTGCCAGACCCGCTGCGTCAGCTTGTCGCCACGGTAAGCAGCGCGACTGCCGTAACCGGCGCTCGGCTTGAAGAACAGTTGCTTGCGCGCGCGCCACAGACGCTCGGCGTTGCCCGCCCCCACCGCTTCGGTGGTCGGAATCGCCGCCTGCAGCAAGTCGCGGGTGGCCGGCGGCACGCCGAGCTGTTCCAGCTGACGGGCGTCGCCGAGCAGAGCCAGGTTGTGCTTGTCAGCGTATAGGGCATGAGCGCGCGGATGCGGGGTAAGCAGCACAGCACCGTCCAAGTAGGCCTGACGCAAGACGCCAAGGGCCGGCGCCTGCAGGGAGAAGTCGGTTAGCCGGTTGTAGACCAGGTCGATGGCCAACTCGCCGTGCCACAGCCGCCCGTCGCGCAGCTGCAGCTCGCCCGGATCGGCAATCACCGCCTGCAGCCCGTGACGCTGGAACAGTTGCTGGAACAGCAGGAACTCCGGGTAGAGATACTGCTGCTCGGGCGCCTGATCGACGATGGCAATGCTGAGCAGCGGGCGCAACTGCCCGGTTCGGGCCCATTCCTCGTGGAACATGGCAATTATCGCCTGCTCCAGTGCCTCGGCCTGGCGCGCCGGCGGCAACAGGCGCTCAAGGGCCGGGCAGCAAACCTTCTGTGCCCGCGCCAACAGCGCGTTGAGCATGGCGCCGCCGGCATTGCTGTTGATCTCGATCAAGCCGAAGCCTGCCTCGGTGACATGGAAGTCGTAGCCGAAGAACACGCCCAGGGCACCGGGGTCGTGCCGGGCGATGACCGGCGCTCGCGCCAGTACCCGCTCGCGGTAGGTCGGCAGCGCCACCACCGAATCGACCGCGGCGATCACTTCGGCCATGCGCTGCAGCTGGGCAGGAGCGACGAACACCGGCTGGGCGGCGAACAGATAGGGGCAGCGCTCGCGCACCAGGCGATATAGCTCGGGCCGGCCCAGGCTGCGCTGCAAAGCGACGCGCAGCGCCTCGTCATCGAGACTGATGCAGAAACAGCGGCTGTTCAGCGTCTCGACACTCAGCCCGGCCAGAGAAACCAGGTGCGCCAGCGACTCCTTGGAAAGGTTCTCGTCCATCGTTCGACTCCACCCAAGCCGGCCCATGGCCAGGCCTATCGGGATCAACGGATCGCGCCGGACGCCAGGTAGGCGCGGATCTCCTCCGCCGTGCTGCAAGCAATGCGCGCGACGATGGTCATGACAAAACACTAGATCAGAGAGCGCCGAGGCAAAGAGGTATCGCCAACAAGATAATTGCGGAAAAAATAGAATTGCGGACAAACTGGCGCGACCCAGAAAGTCCGTAAGCACTTGATTTGAAGTGGTGCCCGAAGCCGGACTCGAACCGGCATGCCATTGCTGGCGAGGGATTTTAAGTCCCCTGCGTCTACCGATTTCGCCATTCGGGCGGTAGCGCTGCGCTGAAGGGCTGGACTATATACAGCGCCTACAGCAGCCGCAAGGCATGGGGATTGCCTTGGGATAATAAAAAAGCCTCGTAAATCATGGATCTACGAGGCTTTTTTGAATTGGAGGCTGAGGTCGGAATCGAACCGGCGTTCACGGATTTGCAATCCGGTGCATAACCACTCTGCAACTCAGCCTTAAATCAAACGAGCCGCCGTGGCGACTCGTGTA